>WNGL01001203.1_pt1 | contig 52029 bp, 27 predicted proteins | sample 5400591 | NCBI WGS metagenome assembly WNGL01 (sample SAMN13153377, study PRJNA577476) | soil metagenome | isolation source: 80 cm soil or saprolite under Garry oak tree replicate 1 | place: USA:California | collected 2016-06-15 | reverse complement strand
ACGAAAGCCGGCCGAGTTCGCAACCATTCTGGACATCCCAGAGCAGGGTCGCGTCATCGACTATATGCTCAAATCTGCCACCGCGTGACACTAGCCTTTTCCCGTCGGACGACCAGCCACAGCGAACAATCGGCCCCACATGGCCCAGAAGCTTGCGATGCTTGTCCAGTGTCTGACGGTTCCAGACCATCAAGACGCGATCGCTGCCGGCAGTAGCGAGTAGTTCGCCGTCAGGCGACCAGGCCATATCGTTGATCGTCCCCCACACAACCCTATTTCCACCGGCCGTGTATGTTTCATCTCCGCTGTGACCGCGCAACGTCGCCACGTTCTTTCTCTGCACGATGTCCCACAATCTTGCGGTTCGATCCAGTGAGCCAGTAGCGAGTAGAAGGCCATTGGGTGACCAGGCACACGCTGATATTTCGTCTTCGTGGCCGTAGAATCTCTCCAGTTCCTTGCCACTACTCGTTTCAATGATTGCAACTCCATTATCTTTTCTCGCCAACGCAGCCTTCTTGCCATCGCAAGAAACGTAAATGCGCAGAATGGGATCAGACGCGTCTCCGCTTTTCTGTGCATCCCAGACGATCAACGTTTCATCTTTGGAAGCGGATACTAGTCGCCGCGCATCGCTGTGCCACGCACAGGAGACCACTTCATTGGTATGTCCGGTGAGAACGGCGCGAGCCTTGAGCGACTTCATGTCCCATATCCGGACTGAATTGTCTCTTCCTGGAGTCATCACGCTTCCCGATGTGGAGGCTAACCAACGTGAGTCCGGCGACCAACTTAGCGACGTGACGCGGTCTTGGTGACCTGTCAGCAGCGCAACCTCTTTCATTGAGTTGGGGTCCCAGATCCGCACCGAGAAGTCATCATCATGCATGGCGAAGCCGTGACCTGAACCTGATGCGATATATTGCCCGTTCGGCGACCACGCACATGCATTCGCCCCGCCCTTGTGTCCTTTGAAAGTTGTCCATGTGTGGGTGGACCCTTTTACGACCATCCGGGCGTCGCCGAGCTTGCCGAGCTGCTTTGAATTATGGAAGTCCCAAACAATCAGCGGCTCTGCTCCTTCACACCACACGAGATGTCTGCCGTTCGGCGACCACGCACAGCAGCTGAGTTCAGGGCCATCGCCCTTCAGCAGACGTTTAATTCTTCCACTCTCCCGACTCCAGACGATCAATTCACCCCTATCGCCACCAATAACGATGTAAAGACCGTCTCGCGACCACGCGCAACTGGCAACACGCAGGTCCGTGTCGAATGCCTCGCCCGTGTGAACACCGGTTCTCGAGTCAATGATTACTACTCTGTCAGATTCAGAAGCCAGAAGGAAACTCGCATCGGCAGAAAAGGTGATCGGTTCTGCCCCTGAAGTACTTCGCGCCGAAATCAATTTACCAGAACGAACATTCCATATGTTGATCCCACCGTCATGGTTTGCTGACACTACTTCCTCATCAGATGTCCAGGCGCAGCAGTTGAGCCAACCTGTTTGGCCGCGCAAACGGAGCGACAACGGCCCCACAGATGTGGCCTTGTTGATCCAGCGAAAACGCGGTCGTATGGAAACGTCAACGTTCTTAAGCAGAGAAAATGCTGCCTGGCGCACCGGCGAATCGTCAGGCTGATTTTCCGCTTGCTGGATAACGCCCTCGGGATATTGCTTCAGGTAATCGTATTGAGAACGAGTGAAGTCGATTAAAGCCTGCATAGCGCCGAGTTCGTCTCCGTTTGCATATGGCTTCATCTTTTCGAGGGCTAGTGAATAGTCTTCGATCGCTCCATCTTGTACACCGTTCTCGAACAAAGCTTCGGTAAGCTCAAGATCCATGTAAACGCGCGAAACCATGTCCCACCGGCCCGCCTCGGTCAGATGGTAGAGTAGCGATTTCAGCTCGTACCTGTTTAGCGCCCGATACCTATTTCGCATAGTGCGTATCCATATTTACTTTTGCAGAGAGGTTACAGCAAGCGGAACACTTGAGGTAGTAGACGACAATCGCCGAAATCATTTCCTCTCGCGAAAGACGGGCCGAACGAACGCGAGTTATAATAATCTAGACTCCATGAATGCGGCGCTTCAGTCAAGAAAATAATAGCGTTTCCTTAGTTAATGACCACTAACCGGTACCTGAATCTCTCCCGCTATGACTTGTTACACCTGCCTGCGCATTTGGTCGGGGGCAATAGAACTGACGGCCTTGTGAAACTCCTAACTGACGAAGAGTTTTTAGAGCATAAAGTCGAGTCCTCGATGGTGTCGCAATTAATCAGTGACTTACGCCTAACCATCGACACGATTACCTCCGCAAGCCAGTGGCACGGCTTCCTAACACTCATTTCCAATGCCATCTCCCGCGATTTGGATTTCATCGCGCGCCATCCGTCGAGTCTTTTTCAATGTTTGTGGAATCTCTGCTGGTGGCACGACGCTCCAGAGGCTCTCGATCATTACCTCGAATCCAAGGCATACCTTTCAACGAGCGACATTTCGGGCAAACCCTGTGGACCCGATCTCCACAGTTGGATGGAGGAATGGCGTAAGAAAAAAGGAGACGGCTCCCGGATTTATTTGGGTACGTGAATATCGGCCCCCTGTTGAAGCCCTTACGGCACCGTTGACGAAAGAATTAAAAGGCCATAGCTACGTAGTTCGATGCGCCTGTTTTTCTCCAAACGGGAAATACCTCCTGTCGGGATCGGCTGATACTCCTGGGAAGAAGGAGGAGGCAGGCGAGTTAGTTCTTTGGGACGCCTCTACGGGTATGAGGCTGCACTCTTTGAAACTTGACGTACTAAGCGCCCAGTATTCGGCTGACAGCCTTCACATAGCTGCGACAAGCATGGACGGACTACTACACATCATCAATGTGAAGGGTCTCAATCATGAGTCTGAAATGTCCATGGGCGAGTACCGCCCGCGAGTCGCAAAGTATTCTCCCGACAATAAGCATCTATTAGTCGGCTGCTACGATGGTACGGTCCTCATGCTGTCACCCCGCTCTCGTGAAATAATAACTGTGCTTCCTGGTCATACGGGCCCAGTGGTTTTCGTAGGCTACTCGAATGACGGAAAGTCAGTAGTAACCGCCTCGATGGATGGTACAGTTCAAGTCTGGCAAGCGGATTCCTGCACTTTGAAAACGCGCATAAACACCTCCCACAAGTTAAACGCATTAGACATTTCACCCAACGCCAAACTGATTGCCTCAGCGAATCAACCGGAAGATACGTTAAGCTGGACCGAAGAAGAGACGCAAATAACTTTATGGGATGCGGATACAGGCCGCGAACTAGGGAAACTATCAGGTCATACTTCCCCTGTTAACTCTCTTGCCTTCGACCCAAATGGGAAATACCTATTATCGGGAGCCGGTGCATTCATCTCCAACCAAGATAATTCGGTTCGTTTGTGGGAAATCGAAACAAGAAGAGGGATCAATATCTTCGCTGGACATTCATCGGGAGTGACCAGCGTAAGCTTCTCGCCGGACAGAAAGAGATTCGTCTCGTCATCATGGGACAGAACAGTCCGCGTCTGGGAAATAGCCGGAGCGAGCACTCAACCAAAATCACCTGATCACACGGGGGATACTTTTGGGCTAAGTTTTTCACCTAACGGGCGGTGGTTAGTGTCGTCCGCATGGGACGACCTGCGGATACTACTTTGGGAAGCTGAAACCGGTCGTCTAGTTCGTGCCTTGGAGGGGCACGAATCATTGATTCGTTGCTTTCGTTTCTCAGATGACAGCCAATATTTAGTCTCAGGCTCAGGTTCGAAATACGAAGGTGTGGACTGCATGGTTCGACTGTGGCATGTAGAAACTGGCAGACAAGTCGCCGTATTTGAGGGGCAACCTGTTGCTGAAGAGCGGCATGGACACGTGAATCCAGTCAAGACAGTCGGATTCTCGAACGACGGACGACATATTATCTCGGGTCACGCGGACCTTCTTAGCGTTACACAAGCCGTCAGCGTAATTCGCGTTTGGGATCGTTATACAGGCGAACTTGTCGACTGCTTCGCCGGGAGTGGGGATCAGGCGTATGAACTGATCAAATCTGAAACAGAGAACCTGCTCGTGGAGGTTCTAGAACAAGGCATGAATAGAGGCGGAGGAGTTATGGATCACCCCTAATGTGGTGATCTATCTAATGATGTGTCCAAGGTGAGAACCATTGCTGCCTGGACCACTCAATTTCCAGTAGGTTTGATTGGTGGAAATGAGGAAATAGCGATCCGCACATTCCACGGCGATGTCGCGTGGCTACCGGAGCAATTAGGACTATCCGTCGCAGCTTCTCGCACGTATCCAAGATGGGCAATAGGAAGAGGAAACAGGCTTGTAATATTCGGACTGGAAGGCACCCTTCCAACATTGCAAGGAAGGGTAAGTGTTTACGGATCGGAGATGACCGAAAAACGAGTTGATTTGATGGACTTATTCGAGGCAATTTCGAGCGGAGATCTGGTTACCGTAAAACGACTTCTGGCAATTCAACCAGACCTAGCCTGTAGCTCCGATTCGCAAGGTCTGACGCCGTTACATAAACTGGCGCAGCAACCGATGGTTGAAGAGGCCCAAAGGATAGCGTTGGCGTTAGTGAATGGCGGTGCTGATCCTAATGCCCGCGACGTGTCTGGAGTGACTCCTCTCCATTGGTTATCCTGTAGACCATGGGGAATTGGCGTTGCTGAAGTCTTGCTTGAACGCGGTGCAGATCCGTTGGCGGAATCGTTTCAAGGTGAAACTCCGCTTGATTCGGCGCTGAGAATGTCTTTTATGGTCGGCGACCAGATGATGAACTTATTGAATCGATACGTACGAAATCGATGATGAATTTTATCTCAGATTCTTGGTTTCCGTGTCTTATGATCATTTAGACCAAGGCCAAGAACAATGGCTACTTTTGAGAACCCTTTCGAGCAGTTGAATAGATATGAGTTGCGTAATTTGGTGGCGCACTTAGAGGATGCTGGTAGGGGCTATGACACCCATGATGTCCTCCTGCGCGAGAGTAAGCTGTTAGAAGCGCCCGGACAAAAGCGGAATTGGATCAGGAAGCTACGCGAAAAACGAGAGATTCAACCTGACGACCATCTTAGTAACACCTGGTATACAGCACATGAAAATATTGGCGAAACCGACAGCTACTTGGCGGATGTTGCGCGTTGTTGGCGGTTAGCGGAGCGAGAATCTACCGACAGGATAGCCGCCGCACAGCCCATCACTACGATGGCCTTGGAGGTGCGGTACGCACTCATTAATTCATCGGTAAGTAATCTGGCTGGAAATATTCCACCTGCCCTTCTCGCTAAGGCCGTCCAACGGTGTCTTATTAAAACATCACAGGGGCTTACCTACGCCCGTCAAACTCCTGATCCACGTCGAAGGTCACTATCCTTAGCTGCGTTAGCGATGGAAATGGAGCCAAGCCTCCGAGAACTCGTTCTCGATGAGGCACTCACCATGGTCCAATCAATCGCAGATCAGAGCGAGCGTGCGCAGACACTGGGTTCGCTTGCAAGTAACCTCAACGAAAAACAACTGAAGAGAGCTGCGGTCGTCGCCTCAGCGATTCTATTCCCCAAGGATCGGTGCCAAGCCTTAACAACCATCGGCGCTCATTTGTCAGGGCCGCTCAAGCAGCAAGTGCTCGAACAAGCATGGGATGTAGTCGAAGAGCTAAATGATGAACACGATAAAGCTGAGGGTCTTACAGCCTTAGCTAGGCAGTTTCCGGAACCGCGCAGAACTACTACTTATGAGCGCGCCCTCAATCTGTTGGTACAGGCAGAACCGAACTATCGGCAAGCAGAAGCAATTGAAAAATTCATCCAGCTGGGACCAATTTCGCTACTCGATCGAGCTCGCTCATTGGCGCTGAAAATTGAAATTGAGGAATCTCGAACAACGGCACTGTCTCCATTGAGTGCACGACTTGCTTCACAAAGCGATGAAGACGGGGCGATGCGGCTGATTCAAAGCATTTCATCTGAAAAATATGGCCAACAACGCGCCATCGCAATTCGAGATTCCGCTCCATACCTCTCACGAGTTGCAGTACGCAGAGCAGCGAAAATGGCGACTGAAATCCCGGCCGAACAGTATCGCTCGACAGCCATTGCTGGGATAACGCCTTATCTACCGGACGACCTGCTATCGAAGGTTCTGGCCCAAGCTAAGTCAATGAGAGAAGCGGGGCCGCGGGCACGAGTATTGACCGCATTGGCATTGAGGGTGGGAGGAACCAAGCAGGAGGAAATTTTGACCCTGGCCACGGAGGCTTTGCGAAGCAACTTGTCGTATGACCAAGGGGATGTCTTAACTGATTTGGCACCACAGCTGCCTAACTCGTTGCTGAATCTCTTGTTTGAAACTGCCAGGAATATTAATGATCGTGCGCAGCAGATCCAGACTGTGGCGTGCCTAGCTAGGAGCCTACCAAACGAGCCGAAATCTGTTGTGACAGTACAAGCAACAAAGCAAGCGTCGTCCATCGAAGATTTGACTAAACGTTGTGAGAGTTACCTTAGCCTCATACCTCTGCTTGGGGACTTGAATCAGACAGATGAAGCTCTGAAGCTTGGCAAGACAATGAGGCCGTGGGCGTATTGCGCCCGAGCAATCTTGGCCGTCCTTCCATACCTTGACGGTTCGCAAATGAATGAACAGCTCCAGAGGATGTTAACTTGGATGGAACAGTCTCAAGATGAGTTTCAGGTAGCTGAGATAATTCCAGTTGTAGCGAGCCATTTGAACGAAGAGATGATAGAGAGAGCAGTAAATCTTTCTCTCAGAGTCAAGTGGGAAGGAGGGAGAGTAACGGCGCTAACCAGCCTCACTCCGTTCATCTCCGAGCCGCTTTTACGTAAACACGTTTTCATCCAAGCCGAACATGTGGGCAGCGATTTTTTCAAATGCAAACTAAAAGCTGCGATAGCGACTCGATTGGCGCAGTTAGACCACGGCCGTGAAGCGCTGGCCTTCGCACGATCAATGAGCGATGAGCTATGTCTGGTTAATGCTTTCGAAGGAATGATTCCTTACCTACGCGAAGAGGCGTTGGCTCTGGTACTTAAGTTGACTGATTCCTTTACCTACGACGGTAGGCGACATTCAGTCTTCGCAATGTTAGCACCCAGATTCGCTGAGCTGGGAAACGAAGCAGCAGCCAGATACCTAATAGCGCAAACCCGAACTCCTGTCCAAGCGGCGTTGGCAGCGGCACGCGTGGCGCAACGTGCGAGTGGAAGATTGCGAGCTGACGCCATTCAACATGTCCTTACCATTATTGGAAACATGCAAGGCGCATTTGGCGAGAGTCAAGGCTGGTGGCAAGCGCAGTGTCTGACCTATGTCGCGCCCTACTTGTCCTACGAGTTGCTGGTGGAAGCTTGGCGATTGGCAGTAAGAATCGATGGGCGGAAAGACCGACAGACGGCCCTGTCTTCCCTTGCATCACAGACGATCCAATTACATCCTGCAAAGCTTCATCCGATATGGGCGGCAGCGCTCCATCACTTAGCGACGCGATCGCGCGTCGATTTGTTATCGGATCTTGAAGCATTCGTTCCGGTGATTCTTAGGACTATCGGGACTGACGGCACTGCCGAAGTAATCAAAGCCATCGACGATGTATGTCGATGGTGGTAGGAGTCATGTTGTCTGGCCCTTTCAGAAGTGGCCAAAATGCAGCCCAAAAACGCGACCAACGCAGAAGTGATGATAAGGGACGGATTGTAAACTCTCAACATAGTCTTTCGCCTCTGCACTGGTCGCCGTATGAATTCAACGAACGTTAGAGCAAGAGACGACATGCTGAGCTTAACGGATTACGAGTTAAGGCATCTGGCCGAACATCTTGAGCGGTCCGGTCGGCATGATGAACTCCACCGCCTGCTGAACTTCAATCAAAAAACTCAGCTAGGCACACTTTCCGACAAGTCGCGAGAACGGAACTTCTGGTACGACGTCAAAGACTCTCTTGGAGATTTGGCCGGCTATCGGGCCGATGTAACAAGGGCGTGGAAATCACTCAAGGAACAAAAGTACTTGGTCGGCACTCGAAGTGGAAACGTCAACCTCGAGATCAGATATGCTTTGATTATCGCCTCGCTAAATAGCAGAGTAACCAATGTCACGCCCGCTCTATTGGAAGCGATGATTCGAGAGAAAATCTGGACCCCCGAGAAATGTCTGGAGACTGCGAGTCGAATTCTAGAGCCGGAACGTCGGGCCGAAGCGTTGACTCGCGTGGCTCCGTATCTCCCCTCACATCTGTTTCAGCGAGCATTGACTGTTGCCTATCAAATACCTCCAGACGCCGATCGCGCTTTTGCCCTGGTCTTTTTAGCGACGTCTCGGCCTGAACGCAAGCAAGAGCTGCAAACACAAGCTCTCGGAATAATCCGTCGGATCTCGGACGAGGATGAGAGAGCAAAAGCATTCGCGCGCATTGCGGTGCAACTGTTACCGCCACTCGATCGGCCTGTGCAGCAAGCACTGCTCAACGTCTGGCGGACGCTTAAGAGTGACTGGTCACGTCTACAGGCCTTGCCAACAATCGTTGCTTTTCTCACAAGCCCGGCTAGACAAGCGGCTTTGCGGCACGCGTTGTCCTACATCACTAAATGGTGTCCTGAGCAGGTAGAGAATCTGATTCCCTGCATTTCCGACGACCTGCTGAGGAGTTCGATTCGCGCGATCCGTAGAATCGAAAATAACTATTACCGCATTGAGGCGTTGCGGCAACTGACGACTCGATTTCCACGAGTGGCGCAGTGGTCGGGGTTTAGGAGCGAGTTGAAGATGATCCTGGAAATGGCCCATCCATGGGATCGTCTGGAGCTACTATTCAAGCTTTATCCTTTTTTGTCAGACGATCTCAAACAGAAGATAGTAAGTGAAGCCCTTGTGACACAGTGGGCTGAACGGCTCGGCGATTTGGTGAAGCAGTTGACCGGTCTGGAAAAACAGCAAGTGCTGCAACACGCGCTAACGGTTGCGCACACGCTCGATCACGGAGGGTTGTCGGCCGCGCGGCACAATGCGATGGCCTACCTCATTCCGATGTTGTCCGAAGTATCGCCGCTTGATGCCCTGAAAGAAATCGAATGGCTTGAATACGACAGCGCTAAAGCACAGGCTTTCGTGAAGATCGCCCCGAAGCTGCCGCAGGCCGCTAGAACCGAGGTGCTGCGTCACGCGCTTACCGAGGCCAGGAAAATTGACGCGGAATTCCATGGTATGTACATCGTGCTCGAACGTTTGGCAGACGTCTTTGTAAGCGTGGCGTCACAAGTCGATCCACCCTTGAAGAGCGAGATTCTTCTGGAAGCAGCGGACATCGTCAGTGAGATTCACGATCACTGGTACGATGCCAAATTACTAGTCGACTTCGCGGCGAATCTGGCCGGAGAAGAACGACAGCAACTTCTTCAAATCGCATTCCAAGCTGCGCAACTTGCTGAAGACCCATCCCGACGCGCTAGAGTGCTCATTAAACTCATCCCAATGCTAACTGGCCGATTGCGACGAACGGCGTATCGGCAGGCGGTAATGACGGCACGGCAAATGAAACCGGATTACCGTAAGGCGCAAATCATAACCACGCTCGCCATTCAGGCCGGAGTCAAAACGCAGCGCAAAAAATTGCAAGAAGCGTTGGCCGTCTCACGCGAAGTCGTGAACGTGGAAGAACGAGTTTGCATACAGTTGCAGCTCATTCAACATCTCCCAGAGTCGCTGTTGACGGAAGCGCTGCTGGTTACGAGGGAGAAGCCAGACTATGCTGCGGTTGAGGTGTTAACGGCTCTGCTCCCCAGATTGCCGGATAACGTGATACCGGAGGCTCTTGAAATCGCAGACGGATATACCCCGTATTGGGCGCGCGGCGTGGCGTTGAGCGCGGTTGCGGCGAGACTTCCGGATGGATGGCAAAGGGAATTACTGCTCAATAAGGCCGTGCACCTGGCGAGCACCACTAACGCCACTGAGTCAGACGTCATGGTTCTGATCGCGGTTGCTAAGCAGCTCTCAGGCCGCCATCGCACCAGATTGCTGAAGCAAGCTATTCGCTTGGAGCTGGCATATTTATCTGAATCGATGTATGACGAAGATAGTCATGTCGATTCCAAGCTGCTCATCTCGCTGATTCCGAGTCTGGACACCAATTTAAGAAACGAACTGCTCGCGCAGTTACGTGAGATTCTGTATGAAGTGCTGCGGTTTGAGGTGATCATCGCCCTCATCCCGTACCTGCCTCAATCATCATTGCCAGCAGTCTTATCACACGTCGAAGCAACTAAGTATGACGAATGGTTTCTCGCGCAGATTCTAATCGCATTGTTGCCTAATGCCTCAAGAGAATTGGTGCGTGCAATTGCCTTGAAAGCTCGAGAGATCGAAGACGTGAACGCGAAGGGCCTGGTCCTCAGTAGTTTGGTGCTGTACGTCGCTGGCAACAAACGACGCGAATTTATCAAAAGAAGTTTATCCGTAATCCGGAGAGTTACCGACGATGCCGGAAGAGCCAATAGTTTTATCAGGGTGCTGCCCTATCTTGTAGGACGAGAACGCGATGACGCGATCTTATCGGTACTCGATGCTATGTCTACGATTCAGAACACTGAAGAACGTAATAAGGTACTTGCGGGCATAGTACCTCACTGGAAGCAATTGCGCCCTGAACTCTTGTTAGAGTCCTGGTCACGGATTCTCAGTCAGTTGGCGAATAATAGTCGTTCCGATTTGTTGGTCGCTCTACCATACCTCCGTGACCTCATCGCGGTTATGGGTGGAGATGCATCTTTAGAAGGAGTGGCGCGCTCAGTCGAGCGCGTCGGATCGTGGTGGCCTTGATTGGGCGCGAAGAGGTTGGCGGCGACACACCGTCCCCCAAACGTCCCCCAGCGACACGCAAATCAGGCACTGCATGCACGGTATGCAGTGCATGCACATCGATTTTTCCCGAGCGGTTTTGTAAGTTGTGAAAATAAAGGAGTGGTAATTTAGATTCCCAAGCTGAAAGTTGCGGGTTCGATCCCCGTCGCCCGCTCCATTCTTCCCCGACAAAGGGCAAAGTGTAATTTACAGAGAGACACCTCTTACCCCACCATGCCAGACACTATGCTATTGACAAAACTATCCTTGCAGAGTAAGCTGCGCCCCACTTTACCTCCTTAGGTAGTCATTACGGCTGTTCTTCCTAGCGATCTCGTCGCAGGTTCTTAGCCAAGAAATCGCCTAACTGAAGAGGCAAAGATGCCTAAACGTGGCGTCGTTGGAGGAACCAACGAGTATTCAGAGGATTGACGCTAGCGGAAAATCCAAGTCTCAGCAGTGACAGGCGACCTTTTCGACCAACCGCGATCTGGTGTGATAGGTGGCTTATCACCGTGAGACCGGGGCCGAATCCAGCGGAGGGCCAAACGCGGGCTCCTTGGCCGGGTACCGAATGGGCCGAGAATCTTTGAGACGCGGTTTAAAGCCGGTCTCCTCTGTCACGCAAAGCATGCAGAGAAATCTGCCAGTAGAAAAAGAAACCGGCTGAATGCTAAAGCGGTAATACTACTAAACAGGTACCGCGATCACGATCATGACAAACGATGCATTCAGGATCCCGGTCTCTTTTCACTAATCGACCAAGACAAGCGAAGGACAACAAATCATGTACATTGATTTTAATGGCTCTGCCCGTGGCCCGCTCTGGGGCGTTAATTCCATCGAAGTTGGATACGACGACAAAGGTTTGTCGCACACACTCCTGATATATCCGGATATCTGTAACGATGAGCTGCGAAATTCAGGTAAGCCTATGCATTTTTACATAATGCCAAATTCTGTAAGAATGGCAAGAAGCGATCAAAATAAGTACCTGTTTCACTTCACAAAATTTGCGGGCATATTAACGCAGGACAGCAATATCGGCACCAAAGGCCAGGAAGAAGTTGCCGGAGGTGTCTTATCATTCACTTCCACGTTGGAATTGCCGCCAGGCGTGATTGATAGCGTAAAGGATCAGATAAAAGAAAAAATAAAAAAGGACGCTACGCTCAACTCACATCCTCTGTTTATGTTTAGTCCAGATGGTCCGGCCGCATTTGAACTTGGCTTTGTGCCCATCGAAGAGAATGAAGTTGCTATTTCCAACCTGACGCTAAACGACATAAGTGACCCTTCGAAACAATCAACGGACGACCATTGGCTCTGGCGCATGCAGGGCGAGGGCAAAGGCTCTCTCGACCCCAACGGCACTAATGCTTGTAGTGCGATGGTGGGTCAATTTCCGGCCGCCCTCATTGAAGCCGGATTTAAAGGGGACACGGCGCCGATCTTTGTACACAACGCTTTAAAGCTCAGATTTTATACGCCGTCGGTAACGATAACCGTTCACGCGGATTATCAAAAGATCTTTGATGCGTTCAGCAGCAACGTAAAATACAAAGACGATTGGACGCAGGCAAATATTCACCGCGCTTTTGAAGAGAATAACCTCATGGGCTTTTGCACGACCAAAATAATTTATGGAGATGCCGAGCTCACCGATAAGCAGAAAGAAGTCTATGACGACATGGCGCAAAAAGCTAAAGATCGAATTATGGACAATGTCAAAAAGTTCATTTTCGATCCCCAGCCGCCTACCGTTCAGCAGGCAGAAGCAGCCGAGACAAAATCTAGAGATCATCATTCTTTCCTCGGCATTTTTAGTTGGTCGACTGACAGTGATAACGGTTACAGTTATGCCATCAACAGCAATTTTCAGTCGTCGAAGATCAATATGGAAGATCAGATGGTCATCCAGGGCCCGTATTTCAAGACTACGGTCGTGTCCGGCGATATGAAAGGATTTTTCCAGGAGATTAAAGCAGACCCGGCAGCCGAAAAAGAATACTTCGATTTTGTAAACTTAGGCGATGCCTTTAGGAAGGTACATGTTATTGCAACTTCAAGGGCGAACTGGCCTGACGACCAGGGCAATGGTGATCCACTGGATAAACTTTTTATTTCAGTGGGATATGCGGATTCGAACGGTGTGATTCAATACCGGCCTTCCGCCAGATACTATGACACTCTCGGTAAGAAATTATCTGACGATTTTCTTCCCGCAATCTGGAGCAAAGACGACAAAGAGAGGGTATTCGTTTGGGACTTTGCCGTTGACGACAACGTGCCAAAAGAGAAAAGAAATCAAATCTCAGTGAAGCGAAAGGTTACCTATAAGGAAGACGATAGAGTAAAGATCAACGTAGATAACGAGATCAAAGTTCCTGACGAAACGACCACAGACACGCAAATTGAAGTTAGAGCCAACGCCGTAGGCCATTTGAGCGTCGGGCCTATTTACCTCGCAGCCGATCTGAACAAGCACATGCTGGTCGAGATTACGTTCAGGAAGAATGGTTTCAATCCCTTCACTTTCATGTTTACTCAGGCCAATGCAACCGATAAGCAGCGCTTTGAAGTATGGACCAATGAAAGTACGGTGGCCATTAAATGGAGCTATAAAGTGAAAGTGACCTACAAGAGCTTCGGACCGCTCGAGGCAATCATATATGAGGGCGACGAAACAAATATGGAAGGCAGTTTTTCGCGCGGCATCACCATCAATCTTCCGCCGCCCCCGGATAACATCCTGGAAAAGCTAACCGAATACAAGACAAAGGCGAAACAACTGGAAGCGCTCGACGCATAGATTGACCAGTCTTCGGTAAATCAGGTGGGAGTCTTTAGTCTCCTCAGGGCACGGATCTTCTTAAACTAAAGGAAGATTTCTTATGGCATATGAATTTGACGGCTCTGCTATCGGTCCCTACTACGGGCCTAATAAGTTGCTGGTGGTCCAGGATGACGAGGATGGAAATACCTACCAGCTTAATATCTTCCCAGACCTTTTTAACGAGGAGCTTAGAAAGGCGGGCAAACCTCTGGCGTTTTATTATTTGCCCGACTCGCCGCGCATGGCCAGGTTTGAAAACGGCGATTACATGTTTCACTTCACAAAGTTTGCCGGCGTACTCACCGCCGATGACAATATTGCCGTAGCATCTCCCGGTCAGGTCGAAGTCGCCGGCGGCGTCCTGGCATTTACCTCGACCCTCAAGATACCCGACAGCGTGATTCAGAATGCAATGGATCAGCTTAAACATGAAATAAAAAATAACCCGCGTTATAACACCGACAAGCGATTCATGATGGGTGATGCCGACGTGCAGGTTGATTTGGGAGTCGTTCCCATCGTGGACAACGTGGTTTCCATTTCTAATTTGAGTCCGGAAAACATCACCGATCCCAATACCCAAAAACCGGATAATCCGTGGCTTTGGAAAATGCAGGGCGAAGGAAAAGGGACCATCAACCCGGTCGGCAACAACGCCTATACGGCGATGGTTGGGCAGTTCCCCGCCCAGTTGGTTGAAGCCGGGTTTCATGGCGCCTCAAGCCCAATCTTTGTGCACAACGCCTTAAAGCACAAATTTTATACCGGCGCTTTCAAGGCATCGATTCATGGCGATTGGAGCGCCATCTTCAATCATTTCTCGACTGATCTAAAAGCATCGTATTTCTTCGTCAAAGGGGAAGTTGAGGCTGCTTTTAACAGCGCGGTAAAAGATGGCACGATCAAAAAATCAATTACCATTGACAACGAGGTCCTTACCCCCGAGCAGGAAAAGAATTACGAAGCTCAGGTTGACAAGACCTTTGATAAATTTCTCGATATAGCTCAAAAAACAATCTTCGATCCGGCGCCGCCGAAGATTGAAAATGCGAAGGCTGCCGATCCCGGAACCGTGGGTGTCAGCTTTGCGCTGAAGTTTCAGCACGATGAGAGCCATCTCACGCTCGATTTTGAAGAAGAGATTAATGAAACCTACATTAAAGACAACGTGGTTTCAGCGCACATGATGGGCTTTTACGAGAAGCTCCAGGGCAATAAAGACGAAGAGCAAAAGTACTTCGACGTAGTACATCTCGAAGAAGGCTTTCGCAAAATACACGTTATTGCATCTGCCCGCGCCAATTGGCCTGACGCCAACGGCAACGGCGGTGACCCGATCGACATGCTGGTATTGGAAGTTGGTTATCCTGACAGCACGGGCGCGATTGTTTATAAGAATTCCGGCTTGTATATGGATAACATCGGAGCCGCGAAATCTACCGACCTGAAACCCGCGATCTGGACCAAGGAAAATCCGCACCGCATTTTGATATTTGATTTTGAAAGACAAAAGAATCTGCTTCCCGAAAAACAAAATCTGATTTACATAAAAAGGACGGTGCGTTTTCAGGAGAAGCCAACGGTTGAAATCCCAGGCCGCACGATAAAACTCGACGAAGAGAAAACTACCGACCACAGCATTGAAATAAAGACGGACGCTCTGGATAAATTATCAATTGGACCGGTTCAATTGGATACCAAGCTGAGCGATACGGTTAAAGCTATGGTTACCCTCAGAAGGAGCGGTCACAGTCCTGAAACGTTGCGGTTTACCGCTCAAAATGCGGCTGAATCGCAGTTTCTTGACATCTGGACAACATTCCCTCTCGTCGATATGAAAGATGGTGTAAACGCCAATGCTGATGCGCTGGCGGCGGCAGTTAAGTGGACATATCAGGTAACGATGTTTATTGAAAGTAAGGTGGCCGGAGTGCCGGCTATTACCTACACCGGCGAAGAGATTCCCATGGCTGGCAGCGTGCCGCTCATTGCGCAGGTGCCTTTACCACCCGACAATTTGAAAGATCAGATAGCCAAGCTAAAACAGATTGGCAGCGAGTTGGCTACTGATTTCTAGACAAGAAATATGGCCACGATGCGGACAACTTTGTTAAATCAAAGCGCGGACGCCTCGTCGCTTACGCCTGAAACCCTGGCCTTAATTAATTTGCGGCTAGCTCTGGATTGCGGTTTCTTTGAAAAGATTTCAGTAACCGCGTCACTGCGTGCTAACTGGAATGCGAAGTTCAACAACCAGAGTTATCCCCTGGAAAGTATTAAGCTGACAATAGGGTCGACTGACAGTAAAGGCGTCATGAACTATAGAAACACCGCAAAACTTGTGGGAGAGAGCTCGGAATTAATGGCCCCTTTGATATGGATGGAATCAAACTGTCAGCAGGTATTTCAGACGGAATTTGTGAAGGGCTCCTCAGATAGTGTTCAGATTCGTTATCAAATCGCATTTAAGATATCTCCCGCCTTGCCCGCGGGTTTTACAGATCAGTTTTCCGGGTGTGAAGAGCTTTGTGCTGATAAACCGTCACAGGATTTTACTCTCAAAGCCTTTTTGATATAGACGTGGTGTCCGCATCGTGATGAACGGATCAAGACGATGAATATACTAAAGGTCCTCGGCGCCGTCTCGGCGGTAACGCAACCGGCAGCCGTAAGCAAAGTTGCCGTACAGCCTGCTAAAGGAACAGAAGACCAGTCACCCGCGCCCTCTCAGCTCGTGTTCACTCCGGTAAAGCTGCTATCGAATGTTTTTCTTAATCTCAATCTTTTGGGTCAAAACCAGAACGGTCCAGTGATTACCAATGATGCGGGACCCATTTATAGAGACAGATTCGATTCAAAGAAAAATTGGTATTATCCTGAATTCATTCTTCAGCAGCCTTTGCAGAACAGTTTCCGCCTTGTCTGTCATACGGGGGCTCCTGATGCCAACGGCGATCCTACTTATGCCGGCGAAGCCACTTTTAACTTAAAGAAGACTGTGCCGGCCGAGGTTGACGCGCAAAGAGGGAACAATCCTTCGGCTAAGTTTACGGAAATAACCCTGAACGATTTGACTTTCAGCTTTAATATACGCCTGGCTGATGGACAAATCTCGGCTTTCCCATGCACGTTTGTACAAAACGATTCCGACTTTACGCTTACTCTAAAATTAGACCGGCAGGAAGGGTTGGTACGCTTTTTCAAATTCCTCTCGAACCCGGCAAACAAAGAGTTTTGTTATCTCCAAATCAACGCTTCTTACTTTGGATACACGGCAAAGCCAATAGACCAGAACTTTGCGCCAGTCAAACAGCAGTTTCGGGATACGCATCGGCAGACAACCAACAGGGTGATGTTATCGGCGAACTTCGCGACAACATCTGCGATGAGAGTTTCGCCGCAGCTAAATGACACTGTCAAGCTTGCTGATGATCCGGATGACTATGTTACCAACGCGGCAATGCCGTTCTCGAAGACTATTGGGGGCGTAAATTTCGACTGCCATACGTTTCCGAGTAATTATGTAACGAGCGCGCCAGACAACACGGTCGGAATTTTCGCGTGCAAACCGCCCTTTGGCGACAGCAGCCTCGCAAAAAACGAGTACAGTAAGTTTCATTTAATAAAGGGGTCGCTTGCCGGCACCGGCGTCAGCGCCGTTTATATAAATCTCTACAGTGGAAACTATCTGGTAATACCCGAACGCTACCAGATTGCGTTGGAGGAAACTGACGGCGGAGCACTTATTCCGGCGGTCTACCTTTTTACAACAATTGATGTAACCAATATTGGCAATTCAACCGCTACCTTTAAGTTCAGTATCGCTCCCGATGTTTCTGATTTTCAGGTATTGCTGCTGAAAAAACTGTTAATGCAAAATATTCCCATTTCGCTTAACAAAACACTGGCCGACATCTTTATAGAGTTCCCAACCAAGATTCATCAGCCGGAACTGGTTCAATTCAACAAAGATCAAATTCCAAATATCGAAATAGCGGCTGGCGGCGTCTACTCGCACGGCGCAGGATCCAGCAATTATTTTCGACTCGAATTTCAAAACGTCAATATCGGCAATGCCAACGCTGCTTCGATTGCCAGCATGCTGAAACATTCCGAAGGCAAAATGATCGAGACCATCATGTTTGGGGTTGACAGTGATACCGATGCCACGCCCCAATCGAGTATTGTGCTGTCGCTGGGCAGCATTACGGGCAAAGGACTCGAAATACAGAAAAGCACGACTGATAATTCAGTCTTCCTGATTAATAAAACATTGATGCCTATTTCTGCCGCACGGCTGGCGGATAAAGACGATGATCCAAAAACTCTGGAGCCGGCAGTAGCGATCAATGCTAACCAGGCAATCACTACAACGGCGATTACTGACGTCACCGAAATCGGCTCGACAGAATTTGAATACAACTATCTGCCCGGACAGGATTATCTCGACAGGATCTTAAAAGAGATTAGAACCGATGCGCAGCAAGTGGTTCAGGACGATATCATTGTCACCAACAATACGGGTCTGTTTGCTCTATTCAAGATCAATCATATCGATTTCATAATGAGCATTGTCAACCCGGACGATCCCGACCCGGCGCATGCCCTGCATAGTACGAACCTTATTTCGCTAGCCACGGATGGGGCAGTTACTTTCATAAGCTTTGTGCTTCCGGTTGCCAAGTATTTGAGTAAATGGTCGGTGGTGTATTCCACGGTCATTCATTTTACTGACAATACCAGTCAGCCAAACGATCCGCAGCTAATAGCAGACATAAACAGCGTAGGTAAGACCATAAATTTGACTGTTTCAAATCTCAAACTTCATAAACCGTAGCTAAAGACAGGTCGCATTTATCGGCAAAGGGGGGTTGGCAGCCCCCAATTTTCTTAGCGTCCCTAAACGTACCGCCTGCAGCTACCGAAACCCAGGGAGTCAAACGACGGGGAACGAAAGCGACGCGGATTCGAAGCCGCACCGCGGCGGAAAGGATTTTCACATGAGCAACAAAGCCAAGACTGATGATTCGAAATTGGTTACCACCGATACGGTCTATGTTAGCCCGGATGGCGGCACTACTGATGAACCGTTTCCAAAGCCCAACGTCGAATACGACTTTTGCGTTGACGTTGCTAATGCCGGAGAACTGCCGAGCGGATCTTTCTTTGTCCGCTTCACTTTGAGTGGCGATCAGGATCCGCCACTGGATTTTGACTTTACGCAGGATGACGGGCTGGACGCGAAAGCCGAGGTGAAAGCCGTAGTTCACTTTGGGACCTTTCCCAATAAATTTGCAAGCTATCCCCTAGACGCCTGCATCTTTTCCAGTTCGGCACCGGAAAAGTCGATCAATTGTGCGGGCTCATTCGGTATCGTTATCAATACCGAGTCCGCCAGCGACTCCGGATCTGCCAGTAGCGATGATACGCCCGCGACCGATTCATCAGATGGAAACAACGATTCGCAATCTTAGACGATCGGACTTCACCCCACGACCCAGTGAGTGAAGACCGAAGAGTTTCAAACAACCCGAAATCGGATCCCGCTTTGGCGCGGTGAAGGGAATCTTAATTTGCGGGTACATTAAAAAAGGAGCACGACTATGACATTGGACGACGACACATCTCAAGCCGATGAGCAGCCTGCCGACAGCGATCAGCCAGCCGAGCAATCTGACGACAAGCCTGCTGACGATCAACCAGCCGAGCCATCAGACGACAAGCCTGCTGACGATCAACCAGCCGAGCCATCAGACGACAAGCCTGCTGACGATCAACCGGCGCAGCAATCCGATGATAAGCCTGCCGACGATCAGCCGGCCCAGCAATCTGACGACAAGCCTGCCGATCAACCGGCCGAGCAGTCAGGCGAACTCAGTGCTGGACGGCAGAATATGCTCGATCTGATCAATACGTGGATGCCGACATCGCTCAACTCGCCCATGATACCGGATGGAGAAACTCAGGATCTGATGGCGAAGGCTGGCTGGACAAAAGCGCAAGGAGTCCAGTCCAAGGCCGACAAGGACGCCGGTAAGCCTGTGACGACGAGTTGCGGAGACATTCTCGCCACGATGCTCAGGCTCTGGAAGAGTAACTTTGTGGGTGCGTTCATGATCCGCGATCTCGATTCCAAGGGGAAGGCACCGGGCGCGAAAGGACGCGGGTTTTATGTGGAAGCCGACGGTTCCCAAACCCCGAAGCCGGGAGACATCATCGTGCTTCGCAGCGGTTTTGGGAAAGGCACCGCGGGAACGGTGGGCCATGTCGGGATTCTCGTCGAGGCGACGGACACCGAGTGGCGCACGGCAGACGGCGGCGGCGGCACGCTGCCAGATCAGACCGCGAGCGTAACGACCCGGACGGTTAGACTCGACGACAATAATATTCCCATCCTGAAGTCGCCGACAGACGGGAGGGAAAAGCAACTGGATGGCTGGGTTGATTTGGACAAGCTCGAGCAGACCGGATGAACCCTCGGTTGAATATCTGGCCTAGGCTGAGGCGCTGCTGAACCTGTACGAAAAGGTGGGCTGGCTGAGGTTGCTGCCTTTTTAAAAAGGTAAGCCAGCGCCAGATGTGCTATAGCCGATTGCGAGTCTGCTGAAGGAAGGATTCTTATGGAAGACGAACCAAACGACAAGCCCGCCGAGGACGGAGACCAGCCCGTCGACGAAGCGGACAAGCCCACCGAGGACGGAGACCAGCCTGCCGCCGAAGCGGACAAGCCCGCCGAGGGCGGAGACCAGCCTGCCGCTGAAGCGGACAAGCCCGCCGAGGACGGAGACCAACCCGCCGACGAAGCGGACAAGCCCGCCGAAGACCGAGACCAGCCCGCTGAGGACGGAGACAAATCTGTCGATGAAGCGGACAAGCCGGCCGACGATCAGCCCGCGCAGAAATCCGATGACAAACCAGCGGCTACCGGCTCAGATGACGAATTCCGGAAGCGTTGCATGTCGCTGCTTACCAAACACGAAGGCCGAATGAAACACGTCTATCTTGATACTCTCAAATTATCAAGCATCGGAATCGGTTTTAATCTTAAGCGCGGCGGCGCGCGCGAAGTGCTGGCGGCAGTCGGCGCCGACTACGATCAGGTCGTTGCCGGAAAACAGGACCTGACCGACGAACAGATTGACGCCTTATTCAATCGCGACCTCGATACCGCGCTGGCGGCAGCGCGACGCCAGGTGCTCAACTTCGCCGACCTGGCCTTCAATGCGCGCCTGGTCATCGTCGACATGGCGTTCATGGGCGAGGCTGGCCTCGCCGGTTTCAAGAAGATGATTGGCGCCCTCAAAAAGCTCGACTACAACACTGCGGCTGATGAGATGAAGGACTCCCAGTGGTACGTGCAGGTTGGGCTCCGCGGACCCGAAGACGAAGCCCTGATGCGCAGCGCCGCGAGCGGATGAGGTCAACGGTCGAGATGCTAAACGGAATCGACATTTACTCTCTAAACCTTGATGACGCGCAAGCACCATCATGGGCAGCGATACGACGGGCGGACTTCGTCTTTGTCTTTCTTAAAACATACGAATATCGCGAAGATGATGGAACAATTTTGCTCTCCAATGGTGCAATCGACCAGGTACGCACTCCTGCGCACTTGGCTTATGGGTTCGCGAATCGCTGGCCAGCGCTGGCTAAAGCGGGTTTTATCAGGGGAACGTTCGATCTCGTCCACCACAATGCTGGCAGCGCCACGGCGCAGGCGACTCAGGTCGCGCGGATAATTCAGCGGTTCGTTCCGGGCGACCTCGGCCCATCGCTCGACATGGAAGATCGCGATCTCAATCACAGCCACGCAAAGGCTCCTGGCTACTGGGTTAGCTTCGCCAATGAATACCTGGACGCGATCGAGACCGCGCTCGGGCGCCAGCCAATTGTCTACGAATCACGTGCTAACCATGACGGCCGAGTTCGGGCCGCCTCCGGCCAACGCGCCACCAGGACCAGCAGGACGTCCCGGCCGTGGTCCGATGGTGCCGGGTTCTTTTTTAATTCTGATGGTGGGCAAATAGAAGATCGCCCAGTTCGATCCCTTGGTGACAACTAACGCAACAGAGATCGATGAAGCACTACCCGAGCAGTCCGGCATGGTAGGCACGCAGCGACGATCGTGAGCGAAGTCAAAAAACGTTGGACCATTCATCAGGCAATAGATGTTTGACGAGAACGCCGGTCGCGGGGCCAGAACTAAAAGATCAGCTTGAGGGCGAGTTGTCCGATCCTTGGGTCAGTAGCCGTCGTAATCGCCCCAAACGATGAGGTTGAACTCACCTTGGCGAAATTCGAAGCGGGACCTACGGTGCCGTCATCGCTCAGAAAGTTCACGCGATTGAAAAGGTTGAAAAACTCTCCGCGTAGTTGCACCTTCCATCGGTCCTTAAATGAGAACGTTTTGGAGAGCGACATGTCCCAGGCATAGAAACCGGGAAAGCGGATGCTCCCCTTGCCAACATTGCCGAACGTGTTCAGGTCCGCTTGAGTAAATGCCAGCGGATTCAGCCAATCCTTGCAGGGCACTGTGGTGATTCCGGCAGCCGCGCAAGATCCAGGTCCGAGCGCCGCGCCTGCTAACTTGGCGCGGTCTTGACCAATGCCCGTGCCGGAGCGATTTGTACCAGAAACAATCGTGAGTGGGCGGCCAGTTCGGGCGCTCACGATGCCCCCAAGTTGCCAGTCGCCCAGGATGCTCCGCGCCAGAATGTTCGATTTGGACAGACGCGGAAGCTGCCAAATGAAGGAAGCTGCGAAATTATGTTTGCGATCAAAGTCCGAAGGCCCTCGATCGAACTGATGCCGCAACGGGTCATCCCATGGCCGCGCCGATACGCTGTCAGCGCCAATGTCGGTGACTCCGCCGCCGGGAGGCAGATCGTCAATGCTTTTTGACCAGGTATAGTTCGCCAGAACCGTAACACCATGAGTCATGCGCCTCTCCAGTGACAACTGCAGCGAGTGGTAAGAAGAATTAATATCCTGCAGGCCCTGTATGGGCCCGTTGGTTGTGGTGCCGAAGACGTTTGGGCCGGCGATCGCATTCAGTCTGGGAGTGCCACCACCGACGGGCGAAACATTGAAAGCGATCGTCTCTTTGAGATGGCTGCCGTGAGAGCCGACGTAGGCGGCCCGCACCAGCACATTCGACGGCAACTGACGCTCGATTGCCAGGCTCCAGTTGTATAGCGTCGCCGCCTGGTACTTGTTGTTCGGATCCCAGCTTACAACCAACAGGTTAGGAGCAAAGGTCAAAGTCGAAGATGGTGGAAAGGGGGCCGGAAACAAATTTGCGGCCGCTGCGCAGCCGCGCGCCAACTGCGTCGCTGCGAGGGTACAAAAAGGATCGCTAAAGGTGCCCGGCTTTCCCACCGGACCGGTGGCAGCGCTCAAGAGCAAAAGTTGCGGACTGAAAGGCGTCACGTCTACAAAGCGATTGTTGATGATGCCAGGAATGCGAGTGTCATAGAAAACGCCAAAGCCGCCGCGCAAGCTGGTCCTGCTGTCGCCGAACACATCGTAGGCAAAGCCGACGCGCGGGGCAAAATTATTTAAGCTGGCTTTGACGCCGTCCTTCGGCACGCCCGCGTCGCCAGGAAAGTAAACTCCTGGAGGAGCATGCGGAAATTGCGTGGAGCGCGTCCCGGCGATCAAGCCTGCCAGTCGGAACTGCTCCACTCGTCCCTTGATTTCTTTCCAAGGCAGGGCCGGTTCCCAGCGCAGGCCAAAATTCAACATCAGACGACGCTTGAAGTGGTAATTGTCCTGAATGTACAAGCCGGCGAAAGTGTTTCGGTTGTTCTTGAATTCTCCGGCGCCTTGCCGAAAGGCTGGGTTGCCGCTGAAATCTCCGAGCTGTCCCGCCAGGAAAGCAGTTAGCGAAGGAAAACTAAACTCTGCCGGTTGAAAGAATTGATTGTCGAGATCTATGCGGCTGCGTTCGATGACGCCTCCCAGATGCAAATCGTGTTTAGCCACGAGCCAACTAACGTCATCGCTGATGGTGAAATTCTTTCGCACAAAGCTCGCGGTCGGGTTGTCACCGAAACTGAAACCGCCATTCACTCGGATTTGCTGAATTGCTTTAGGGCTGGGCTGAAACGGAATACTCACCCCCAGATCCTGAACACTGATCGAGTTGGCGGCGGGGCCGCGTTGGGCGGTCTCTGGCGCGAAGCTGAAGCGAAAGTCGTTTATCAGAGTGGGTCGAAAGATATAAGTCACGTGAACCAGCAGGTTTTGTGAACGTATAGTTGAACCATCCGAGTAGGTAAGGATATTGTCGGCATCGAAAACCGCGTTTCTTGTGAAGCGATCATAAAAGTACCGAACTGCCATCAAAGTCTTCCGGCTGAAGGCGTGGTCGACTCTGGCGGTCACCTCCTGGAAGTTTTGCAAATCCGGCCGGGCGAAATTAGCCCGACCACTCGCGTCACCTGTGGGTATGAAACTCAGTAACTTTATGACCGCCGGATCGGTTGCAGATGCTCTTTGCGCAGCGTTAGGTACAGGCTGACTCGTGGTCGCAAGCACGTTGTGGAAAACCGTGCCTTGATACGCGGCGAAGAAAAACGTGCGGTCGTGACGAATGGGTCCTCCGACTGTTCCGCCAAACTGATTGCGATGGATTTCGTCTTTCGTAGGTTGGTCCCAGCGCCTCGCGTTTAAGGCCGGCGTCCTCACAAATTCAAACCCGCTGCCATGTAACTTATTGGTGCCCGACTTGGTGATGATGTTCACCACAGCTCCAGCATTCTGGCCGTATTCCGCGCTGTAGTTGCTGGTCTGCACGCTGAACTCCTGAAGCGCGTCCGGCATGGGGAATGGCTGATTGACGTTCGTATACTCGTCGACGTAATTGCCGCCGTCTAGTTGATAACTGATCTGGTTTTGCCGCGAACCATTCACGGCGATCGCTACCGCGCCGGGGAACGTCTTGGTGGCTCCCTGGAGAGCGCCTCCCGCAGTCCCTGAGGTTGGGTTCGGTGCATTTGCAAAACCGCTCGAGCCCGGAATTGAGAGCGTTAGTTCAGCTACATTGCGACCATTCGAGGGTAACTCAGCGATCCTTGACAATTCGATAACCTGTTTCATTGTGGGAGTCGAAGTGTCGACCTGGTTGTTGCCGGCCACCACCGAAACGGTTGCCGTCACCGTCCCAACCTGCATGTTAACGTTCAGCGTCAGCGTTTGGTCCGTCAGCAGTGTCACAGCCTTTTGGACGAAGGTGTGGAAACCAGTTGCTTCGATGGTCAAGTCGTATTGCGCGGGGCGAAGCGAGTCGAGCACAAAGTAACCGTCAGAGTCAGTGCTGGCAGTTCGCGAAAAGCCTTTGCCGGCTTCGGTGGCGGTGAGCTTCGCGTTCGGAATCACGGCTCCGGAAGGATCTGAGACCGTTCCAACTATTTTGCCAAAGCCCTGTGCGCGAGTCGGCGCTGAAAGAGCAAGCATACACAAAACGATCAAACCAAACAGCGCCCAGCGTCTCATGACCAAACTCTCGTGTTCGCTTGTCATTAGCAAGGATGTGAATCAAGGCCTTTGTTGCTCTGGCGCCGGAGGAGACTGGTTTGCATAGGATTTGCCGCGCACCCGAATATGACATGCGCATTCTATGCGCCTTTGAGGGTCCGGTCTAGTGTAATGATGACTGCGACGCTGAGAAATGTGATTCTCTTGTTTGGAGTGTGATCGGTGGAAATCTGAACGGCCTGGCAACGATGTGCACGCTGCGGAATACGCGAAGAAGTGCTTGCACAAAAAAGAAGGTTGAGCTTCTTCTCATTCACACCCGGCTTCAGCCGGGTGATCGGGAATGTCAAGAGAATGGGAAACCGTTTAAACGGTTTCCAGTCTTAGCTTGGCGCAGTTCACCTGGCTAAAGCCAGGTGTGAATGAGATAGAGTTGGCCGAAAGAATTCTGCGGTGGTCCGAACGACTTTTCGTGCCAAGCCGCGAAGAGGCTTTCGTCAGCGGAAGTTTTCAACCAGCATGATATCGTTTTCAAAATCGTCCACTTCCGCATAGAGAAGCCATCGACCATCGGGAGAGACGGCGAGACTTGGAGAAGTCAATTGAAGTTCTTTCTCGATTACCGCAACCTGGCTGGTACGACCTGTGGCGAAGTTGAAGAAGTCAATGGTGGGATGCGGCGTCGTCTTCGGATTCACGAAGTAAATGCCGTTATCAAGCAATGCCCAAAACCCCTGGAGGGCTTCATCCAGGACGCGTGTCTCGTCACCGCCCGTCACAGGTACCTTCCAAATGCCGGGGATACCAAAGCTCTTGGTGTAGTAAAGAAGGTTGCCATCAAAGGATTCGATGGCCTCTCGGCCACCTTGTTGGGTCACTTGCACAACATGACCTCCTTCGGCGGGCTCCTTCCACACCTGCCAATCTCCGGTACGATTGGAACCGAAGTAGATCCAACGGCCATCTCGCGACCAACTCGGTCGTACTTCATCGGAACTGTCTTCGGTGAGGCGGCGTGGTTTGCCTCCTTCAACACTGACCACAAAGATATCCCGATTGCCCGTCGCTACAGAATCGAAGGCGACTTGTCGGCCATCGGGGGACCAGCGTGGAGAGCCCACATCAGGACCGCCGAACGAAGTCAACTGCATCGGATTTAGGCCATCGGCATCGCACACCCAGATCTCGTTGCTTCCGGATCGACCTGACGTGAAAGCGATTCTCTTGCTGTCCGGAGAGTACTGCGGACCATAATCCAGACGTGTTGACGAGATTAACCTGGTCGGACGCATGCTGGTAGAACCAGATGTCGCAACTCGCCAGATGTCAGTGTCCCTGGATTCTTGTGAATAAGCGAGGTGGTCTCCCTGTCGCGAAATAGCCAGCGTGGAACCACCCTGTCCTACCGCCAACTGCTCTGGCGTACCGCCAGTGGCTGAAACTCTCCAGAGTCTAAAGGTTGCAGAGGCCCACAACGAAAATAGGATCTCGCGGCCGTCAGCAGTCCAAGCAAGACTTCTACCACTGCGATTGTTGAAAGTTAGGCGCTTCGGTTCGCCGCCAGCGGCCGGCATAGTGTATATCTCAACGTCACGACTTGAAGCCCCCCGAACGAAAGCCAGAACTTTCCCGTCAGGGGAGAATGCTGGAGTCGAATCACCAAGGAATCCCGCGGGCGGTGTCGTGATCTGGCGCGTTTCCAGACTTTCACGCGAGAGCAAGAAAATGCTATTGGGTTCCCGAGGCGAGCGTTGTCCTGAGAAGGCCAGATATTTCCCATCCGGAGACCAGGAAAGCCCGTTGCCATAGTCATACAGCAAGAGAAATGCTGAGGTCCCCGAGTACAACTTGCGTTCAGGCCCGCCCAGGGCCGGAACTACGAAGATGCTGACGTCGGATCCTGACTGCCGGACAAACGCGATCTCACGACCATCGGGCGACCAGGCCGGAAAGAGGTCATCAGCCGGGTTAGACGTGAGCCGTAACGGTGGCGTTCCGGTGTTAACCAACTTGACATAGATATCGAAGTTATCACGCTTTTCGCCGTTCCATGCGAAGGCGATCTGGTTGCCATCGGGCGAAAAAGTTGGTTGCAGTTCGCGCCCGGGAAACGTGGTGAAAGGTACGACCTTCGCTGCCGGCAGGACTACGTTGGGCTGTTTTCGACCAACGAACTTGTACAAAGCGAGAGCGATACCCGCGATTGTTATCAGCGCCAGCGAGAGAGCGAATAGGCTGCCTCGCTTGCTTCGTTTTGCCCGGCCTGAAAGTTCAGGCCTAATCGATCTTTCGCGCGTAGTCTGGGTGTCCAATTCACGTCTTACATCTTTCAGATCACCGAGTAACTCCCTGGCTGTTTGATAACGCTCCTCCCGTTCTTTCCTGAGGGCCTTGTGAAGGATCCACTTCAGCTCGATTGCCGGTTCGTGCGCATCGTCTTCCAGAGGCGGAGGTTCTCTTTCCAGTATTGAAACGATCACGTCGCTCTTAGTCGCGCCTGCGAACGGCAAGTGGCCGCCGATCATCTCGTACAGCACCACGCCGAGACTCCAAATGTCCGTGCGTGTGTCAAGCGGGAGACCTCGCGCTTGCTCCGGTGACATGTAAACAGAAGTGCCAAGCACAACCCCTGGTTCGGTACTGAACCGCTGAAGGGTGACTTCTTCCGGGCCCGTTATTGTCGATTCCGGGTCCGTAAGTTTTGCCAGTCCGAAATCCAGGACCTTCACCAAAGCATCGCGCCTAAGCATGATGTTTTCAGGCTTGATGTCTCGATGCACAATTCCGGCTGCATGCGCCGCTGAAAGGGCGCTCGCGACCTGGATGGCCACGTCGAGCACCTCGGCAAGTTTCATACGCCCGTTTCTTATGCGCTCACGAAGGTTTTCGCCATCAACGAACTCTGTGGCGATGAAGAGGTGCTCGTCCACTTCTTTGATTTCATAGATGGTCAGAATATTCGGATGATTCAAGGCGGAAACAGCCCGCGCTTCCCTCTCGAGACGCAGTCGGTCGGAGCCAGAAGCGAAACCTGCCGGCAGCACCTTAATCGCCACCTCACGTCCGAGCTTAGTGTCGCGGGCCCGATAGACTTCACCCATGCCGCCGACTCCCAGCAGCGAGAGCACCTGGTAATTGTCTAGCGTTCGGCCAACAAGCGATTGAGACGGTTTACCACCCAGCCTCTTTGCCTTCTCCTTCGTTCCCTTAGACGAGAAGAAAGCTTCAGCGCTCTTTTCGCTTGCAAGTAAGGACTCAACCTCTTGGCGCAGGTCTCGATCTCCACCGCAGGACTGTTGCAGGAAGGCCGCGCGTTGCTCCGGCTCGCGCTCCAGAGTTGCATGGTAAATCTGGGAGATCTGTTGAAACCGCTGAGGCGTCATGATCGTTTAGCTGAGTCTCCGCGCTCCGGAATTGACCTCAACCGATCCGGAAAATTATCACAACTTTCAGACGTTTCACAGCAAAAGAGAGCGCATCACGCTTGCGCGCGATGTTTACCGTCACGACGCTCCTCTTTCGTCGACCTCCAATCATCATCCGAGATCAACCCCGACTACGCCGGGCGGTTCTATCCGGTGTACCGCTTCATCAAGTCATCCCATTTACCCTGCGCTTTAAGAATCAGGTCAGTTACTTCGCGCACAGCCCCATGGCCGCCCGTATGTTCCGTTACGAAATGCGCGGCTCGCTTTGTGCCATCCTCCGCATCGGCAACCGCTACGGCGAGTCCGACTCGTTGCATGATTGGGATGTCGGTGACGTCGTCGCCGATGAAAGCGACTTCGCTTGCCTCGAGTTGCGCGCGAATGAGCACGTCTTCGAATGTCTCGATTTTGTTATGGCAGCCTTGCCAAACAAACTCCTGCGGCATGCCCAATTCCGAGGCGCGCTTTTGTACGAAGCCGGAGCTGCGACCTGAAATGATTTTCTATTGTCCATTCACGATCTGATCGGCTAGATTAGGCCCGTCATGCGATGCGGCCGCGCCAAAGCCTTCCTCGTTTGTCTCTTCCTGCTGGTTTGGGGGGGGGCCGCCCAGGCCCAATATCGCTTTAATTCCTGGAGCACCGATAACGGCCTTCCGCAAAACAGCGTCAACGACATCCGACAAACGCGCGACGGCTATATCTGGTTAACTACCTTTGACGGTCTGGTGCGTTTCGACGGCGTGCGCTTCACGGTTTTCGATAAGGGCAATTCGCCGGGCATCAGCAGCAACCGTTTCCTGCGGATGTACGAAGACGCGCAAGGGGACCTGTGGGCCGGCACGGAAGAGGGGGGCGTCGTACGTTATCACCAGGGCCGTTTCACGAGTTACGGAAAAGAGCAGGGGCTGAAGAGCCTGAATGCTTTCTATCTGACGGGCGACTCAGACGGTCACGTCGTGGTGTATTTGGCTGCCGATGAGGTCCTGCGTTTCATCGACGGACAGTTCCAGCCGTTCAGTCCACCGAATAAGTTCCTGGAAAACCGTTCCGGCATCCGAAAAGAGAATCGTCGCGTCGCGTGTCCCAGGTCTGGTGATCGAATAATCTGCACAGGTTATGGAAGCGACGGATGGGGAGCAGCCGAAGGCCTCCCAAATCTGAACCGTGTCGGAGGCGATGCCATTGATGACGGGAGCGGAGCGCTCTGGATGGCCATGACCGATGGCGGGCTGGTGAAAATTGAGAACGGTAAGGTCGCGAGAGTTTTTACTGAGCGAGATGGCTTGCCGGGAAGTCCGATGCTCTTCGTCTCGGGCGCGAGCGTTCGCCTGCTCTCAAAAGACCAGCGCGGCGCATTTTGGTTGACGGATGTCGAGACCATGCGGAGCCAATTGGTCGGAACCAACGTACCGGCGGCCATCACGAGCCAGGGCAGCGTTATGGGATACGAGGATCGCGAAGGGAATTTCTGGTTCAGCAGCGACCGCGCGGGACTGTTCCGGGCACGCAAACAATTCATCATCAGCTACTCCGCGTCAGATGGATTGACGGAAAACAACATTTACCCGATCTATCAAGACCGAGCGGGCGTGGTCTGGGTCGGCACGACGAAAGGTCTTTTCCAATACAAAGACGGGAAGTTTGCTGCCGACGAGAGCTTGAAAGACCGAATTATTAGCGCCCTTGCCGAGGATCATACCGGGAGGCTGATAGTTGGAGCCTACAGCAAGGTCTGGTTTGATGAGGGCGGACGTCTTACTCCGATTCTGGTGCAGAATACCGGACCAATTTGGGCGGTTTACCCTGAGACCGACGGCACGATTTGGTTCGGTTGTGAACAGGGACTAGTGCGATTCAAGGACGGGGACCAGGTTTTCTTCAAAACTGAAGATGGTCTGGCGGGTAATGATGTGAAGGCGATTATCGATGACGCAGAGGGCGGATTGTGGATCGGCACTTTCGGCGGTTTGACGCATTACGCCAATGGAAAGTTCACTAGTTGGACCGAACGCGACGGATTGCCGAGCCGAACGGTGCGTGCTCTTCGCCGGGACAGCGATGGCACATTGTGGGTCGGCACTTACGATGGCGGGATGGCCAGGTTCAAAGACGGCGAGTTTACCCGTTACACTGTCAAAGAAGGGTTATTCAACAATGGGGTCTTTCAGATTCTGGGAGACGATCGCGGCAATTTTTGGATCAGTTCCAACCATGGAATCTTTCGCGTGAGCCGGCGAGAGTTGGATGAGTTCGCGGAAGGAAAGCGCCCCTCGATCACCTCGGTCGCTTATGGCAAGGCCGATGGAATGCTCAACATCGAGTGTAACGGCGGACGCTGGCCGGCGGGGGTGAAGACGCGCGACGGCAAATTGTGGTTCCCGACCCAGGATGGCGTGGCGGTGATTGATCCCAATGAAATTCCGATAAATCCACAGCCGCCGCCGGTGATGATCGAGTCGCTCATGCTGGACCGCGCGCCGGTTGCCCTGGACGGCGAGGTGCGGATTTCTCCAAGGCAGGAGAATTTCGAGATTCAGTACACCGCCCTCAGCTATATCGGGTCCGAGGATCTCAGGTTCAAATACAAGCTCGAAGGGCTGGATCGTGATTGGGTCGATGCGGGAGCCCGGCGCACCGCCTACTATTCGCACGTGCCGCCGGGCAGTTACACGTTCAAGGTGATATCGGCAAACCGGGACGGCGTCTGGAACCTGCAAGGGGCGTCAATCAAACTCAACGTCCTACCGCGTTTTTATCAGACCTGGTGGTTTCTTACCGTGCTCGGATTGAGTATCTTTGGCGTCGGCTTTGCAGCTTACAGAGTCCGCGTGAATCGCTTGGAACAAGCGCATCAGGCTCAGGAAGAGTTTTCGCATAAGCTGCTGGCATCGCAGGAGCAGGAACGCCAACGCATCGCGGAGGAGCTGCACGACTCTTTGGGCCAAAGCCTATTGATTATTAAGAACCGTGCGGCACTGGCCCAGCGAGACATTGACGAGAAGGACGCCGTCGCAGAGCAACTGGAAGAGTTGTCCCACTCGGCTACGTCCGCCATCGAAGAATGTCGCGAGATCGCCTATAACTTGCTACCGTTTCAGCTCAAACGCTTTGGCCTGAGTAAGACACTGTACGGGATCTTCATGCGCATCAGCGAAGTCACCGACATTCATGCTACCGCGGAGATCGATCCAATTGACGCTCTACTCCCGGACGACGCACAAGTGAATGTCTATCGCATCGTGCAAGAGTGTGTCAACAATATCATTAAGCATTCGCACGCCACCGAAGCGACCCTGACGGTGAAGCGCCACGAGCGCGAGATCACGTTGCTAGTGCAGGACAACGGGCGCGGCTTCATTAAGGAGTCGGCGGCGCCGGCGGTAGTTGGAGAACCACCGACAAGGCGAAGCGGGTTTGGGTTAATCGGCATCGCCGAGCGCGTCAGAATACTCGGAGGCCGGCATTTGATTGAATCGGCGCCGGGTAAGGGGACAAGGGTGTCCATTACGATTGAAGTGGTGAAGGGGTGAGGGGCAATTTACGATGAGCAAGAAAATCAACGACACCCAATTTCGAGAGAAACAAACCGATGCAGACAATTCCCTTTCACCCCTTCACCCGCTCACCCCTTCACCCCTTCACCGCTCAACCCCTTCGCCCCATCACGCCATCACCCCATCACGCCATCACCCCATCAGCATTGTCATCGCCGACGACCATCCAATCTTTCGGCAGGGTTTGAGGCAGCTCATCGAGAAACAACCCGGCTTTCACGTGGTGGCCGAGGCCGAAGATGGTGAGACGGCGCTCAATTTGCTCGCAACTCACGCGCCCACGGTGGCCGTTCTGGATCTGAACATGCCGAAGCTTGACGGCTTTTCCGTCGCTGAGCGAGCCCGGCAAATGAAGCTGCCCGTAAGAATCGTCATCCTCACGATGCACAAAGACGAGTTGCACTTTAACGAAGCGATCAGTCTCGGTGTGCAAGGGTACGTTATCAAAGACAGCGCGGCCACTGAAGTGATCGATTGCATCAAGTCGATCATTAGTGGCCGCGAATATTTCAGCCCGGCCCTATCTTCGTTTTTGCTCAACCGCGGCCGCCGTTCCGCCCAGACTGAAAAGTTGCCGGGCGTCGGCGATTTGACCCCCACCGAACGCCGTGTGCTCGTCTTGCTTTCCGAGTTGAAGACCACCAAAGAGATCGCCGCCGAACTTGGCGTCAGCCCACGCACGGTTGACAACCATCGCGCTCACATCTGCTCCAAGCTCGATCTGCAAGGATCGCATGCTCTCACGAAGTTTGCGCTGCAACACAAAGGAGAGTTGGGCTAGTAGGGGTGTTCGGAGTTCCGCCTTTAGGCGGTAGTCAAATCAATACGGTCATTCCGCTTAAAGGCGGGACTCCTAACACGTTCCTCCCTCATACAACCCACCAAAACAGCAAAAAATGAGTAATGTTGCTCATAGAAAATGAGCGATTTTGCTCGCGCCCCGGCCCTCCCACTCCTGCTATAAACCGTCCTTCAGATTGAGGTGGAACCAGACCTGATGACCCTGCTAATCGTCGATGACAGCCCTGAAATGCGCCAATTAATAAAAAGCATCGTTAGCAGGGTGTGTGGCGAGGTCTTCGAGTGTGACGACGGCGATCAGGTGGGAGAGGCATTCACCGCCCACCGGCCGGATTGGGTGTTGATGGATGTGGAGATGAAGCGCATGGACGGGTTGAAGGCGACCGCGGATCTGATGAATCGCCACCCCGAGGCGAAAGTGATCATTGTGACGAAACACGCCGATGTCCAAACGCGCCTGGCGGCCGGCGAGGCTGGGGCACGCTTCCTGGTTGGCAAAGAGGATCTGCTGTCGTTGCTCCCCCTCATTCAAGGTTGTGAGTCAACGCCGCGCGAGCAGTGCGAAGGTTTTCGGAAAGAGGGTACTTAGCCATGAACCGACGTTTGAAGATGAGCCGATGGACTAAGGTGATTCTGGTTGCCGCCCTGGGAGTCACAGCCTTGAGCGGAGGCCGCCTTTTTGACCGCGGCGCGAATGCCGCCAGTACCGGCACGACGGGTCTCATCACGATTCAAGGCAGCGGCGCGGGAACCTCGTTAGGGGACTACATCTCCGCTGGGACCGGTGGTCTCAATACTTCCTATCACTATTTCATCGAAGTACCGCCTGGCCTGGTCGAATTGAAGGTTGAGATTTTTGACGCGGACGTCGGCATGGGAGGCAGTGCCGAGGCCGACGCCGGCCGGGACCGCGCCAGAAACAGTATCTTCAATAGCTCGGCGCACTACACGCTCTTCGATCCTAGCGGCGCATCGCAAACTACGCAATTCACGACCGGAGACGCTTCCGGCCCAGCGGGCGCTGACAACACCTGGCTGACTTTTTTCGATACCACCACCCAGCCAATTGCCAACGGACACTGGGAGTTGCGGGTCGATATGTCATCGACGGTGACCACTGGCGACGACATCAATGCATTTGGCATTAGGGCAAACGACGGTACGGCGGGAGCAGGTGGGACTGAACTGAACATCTATGCTGATTCCTTCGCTGCCATCGGGGTTAACCCGCCGACTAGCGGCACGGCGGCCCGCTCATATTCGATTTACCCCTATATCAGTTCCGGATGTAGTTGTTCGAAGAATGATTTCGATTACGACAGCGATAGCGGCGATGTCGGATCGATTTCGTTGACCAGCCGTACAGCCAACTTCACGAAGGCGTTCGCGAGCACCTCACTCTCCGCCAAAGACGTCTGGCGCAGAGACACCGTAAGCGGCTGGACTACGGATGACAGTTCCCTGGATTACGGCATCTGGACCGCTAATGCCACCATCAAGTCATACGTTAACGGCGGGCAGAACGGGAACCTGGCCGATTTGTACTTCGGGAACTACCAGGCAGCGGCCAACCCGCCAACCGCAAATCCGCAGCAAAATGCGTTTCGGCTCTATTTGCCAACCGACTCTGGGACCGCTCCGGTCAAGCCATACCTGAGTCAGGAGCTGGTGGGTCCCGCGGGGACCGTTGCGACCGTGGGTCAGACCTTGCCCGTAATTGTCTGGTTGACTGTTGTCAACCCAACCAGTCACGCGATCACGTTCTCAAGCTCTAAGCTGGTCACGACAGATGTTCCCGGCGCCGGAGCTGTTTACGCGGGTCATATCGCCGACAACCAGGGGACCGTAGTATCGCAGCCAGCCGTTGGTGGAACCGGCAACATCACGTGGAACCCGGGAACGGTTGCGGCAGGTGCAAAGGCGATTTTGACTTACTACGTGAACGTAACGCCAACCTCTGCCGGACAGAGGATTCCGGTTACCGGCACACCCGCCTCGGGTAACGGTACCAGGGCGCAATATGTCGACGAGACGGGCAACACCACGCAGAGTCGCGCCACGTATCTGTTCGGTCCGCTTTGCGAGTTGGCCGTGACCCAAGGCCTGCTATTGCCGTTCACCTCCCAGCCCGGGTTTTGTCAGATGAGTCCATCATCATTTCCCGCCGGCACGATCAACACCCCATATACTCAGACTATCAGTCCGGGTCCTCCCATGCTGGTAGGAGGGTCGCTGCCTTCCGGCTTATCGTTGAACGGCAACAACCTCAGCGGCACGCCTACGACCGCAGGCACTTTCAGCTTTACTCTCGAAGGCGCGAACCCCGGCCTGATTTGCGCCGCCAGCGCGGCGTATACGATGACGATTATCGGACCGCTCCACCACTTTGCCGTTTCAGCAATCAGCAGTCCGCAAACCGCCGGGACGGGCTTCAATGTCACGATTACGGCCCAAGATTCGAACAACAACACGGCGACCGGTTTCATCGGCTCCGTGAACATGAGCACCACGGCCGGAAGCATCAGCCCTACCACTTCCGGCGCATTCACTAACGGCGTCGTCACTAAGAGCGTGATCGTGACGCAACCAGGCACTGGCAAAACCATCAGCGTCGATGACGGCAGTGGTCATACCGGCACGAGTAACACGTTTACGGTCAACGTGGGTGCGCTGCATCACTTTGCGATTGGCAATATCGCGACGCAAACAGCCAATGCGCCTTTTAACATTTCACTGACCGCACAAGACGTAGACGACAACACCGTGACCGCATTTACGGGCACTGTCGATCTCAGCATGAACAGCGGCACGGTTAGTCCCACCACGTCCTCCGCATTCGGTAGCGGCACGCTTACTCAGAGTGTGACCGTAGCGCCCGCCGGCTCACTCCGAACCATCACCGCGAGCCGCACTACCGGCACTGAAACAGGCATGAGCAACTCGTTCACTCTCGGCAATACCTACACCTGGACCGGAAATACCAGCGACGACTGGAACACGGCCACCAACTGGAATCCTAATGCAGTGCCGTCATCAGCCAACGACGTCAGCATTCCCTCCGCTGGAGTGACGAACGACCCGCTGATTCAGGTGGCCGCTCAGACTATCAATAACCTGACGCTCGGAGCGGGCCATACCCTGACGCTGAGCCAGAACCTTCGGATCAACGGCGCCCTGACGATGAACGGTAACAACATCACCGTGGGCTCGCCCAACATGCTCATCATTGGTACGACAGGCAGCATCTCGCGCACGAGCGGTCAAATCCTCGGCTCGGTGCAAAAGATCATCAGCGGCACCGGCAGTTTCACCTTCCCGGTAGGGACCGCGAACGGTTACTCGCCGGTGGATGTCAACGTCTCGGCCTTGGGCGTGAATCCATCGGGCCTCACCGTCAAAGCTGTTGAAGGCCCGCAGCCGAATCAAAATCCGTCGAAGAGTTTGCAGCGTTACTGGACTTTGACTGAGGCCGGGGACTTGACCGCGAATCTGACGTTCAATTACCTGCAAGGCGATGTGATGGGGAACGAGCCGGGCTATCAGTTGTTCAAGGTCGTCAGTGGCGTTACTCAGCGCTTTCCGCACAATCCGCCCAACGTGGTGATCGATACGGTCGCCAATACGGCGTTCATCATGGGTGTTAGTTCATTCTCTGATTGGACCCTGGGTGAGCAGTCTTCGCCGACCGCCGCTGAGGCGACCGTCAGCGGACGCATCGTTGATGAGAGTGGCAATCCAGTCGAAGGCGCGGGCGTGAGGATGAGTGGGACACAGAACCGCCTGACGGTCACCGATGCTTTAGGCAACTATCACTTCGACAACGTCGAGACGAATGGCTTCTACACGGTGACGCCCTCGCGCGCGAATTTCACTTTCAGTCCGGCGCAGCGCAGCTTCAGTCAGCTTGGCCTGCACACTGAAGCCGCCTTTAGCGCCAACCAAACCGGCAACACACAGAATCCGCTCGACACGACTGAGTATTTTGTCCGGCAACAGTACGTAGATTTCCTGAATCGGGAACCTGATGAGGCCGGTCTCACGTTCTGGGTCGACAACATCGAAAGCTGCGGCCCTGGGTACGCGCGCTTCCAGCGCGCTTCTCAGCAAGCAGGGATGCCTGCGTACCCAGAGATCGCGGAAGCGGACTGTCGCGAAGCGAAACGCACGGATACTTCAGCGGCGTTCTTCCTTTCGATTGAGTTTCAAGAGACCGGCTATCTGGTCTATCGAACATACCAGGCGGCATATGGCGACATTCCGAACTCACCGGTACCGTTCAGGCTAAGCGAGTTCAAGCCCGACACGCAGGAGATTGGCAATGGCGTGGTGGTAAATCAGACGGGTTGGCAACAGCAGTTAGAGAACAACCAGCAAGCTTACCTGACAGAGTTCGTGCAGCGCGAACGGTTTGTTTTCGCCTATCCGACGACGCTGACGCCGACAGAGTTTGTCGATAAGCTGTTTGCGAATGCGGGTGTGACGCCGACAGATGCTGATCGCACGGTGGCGATCGGTGAGTTTGGTTCGGCTGGAAACACTGGTGATATCGCAGCAAGAGCCAGAGCGTTGCAGCGGGTGGCAGAGAAGGCCGCCTTCGCGCAGAAGGAATTCGATGCGGCGTTTGTGCTGATGGAGTACTTCGGCTATCTGCGACGCGATCCGAACACGGGACCGGACACGAACTTTGACGGCTACAACTTCTGGCTGACGAAGCTGGATACTTTCAACGGCAACTATCAGAATGCCGAGATGGTGAAAGCGTTTCTTGTTTCGACTGAATATCGCGGGCGCTTCCCGCGGTAGGTCGGAACCGCCTTCGATAGCGCGGTTAAGTCTCTGATAAGCAAGCGCGCCTTGATGTCAACGCTAACCGCCCTCTAGTGCAGACGATTATGACAGGTATCGCTTCATCAAGTCGTCCCAACGATTTTGTGATTTGAGGATTAGCTCGGTCACTTCGCGCACGGCACCGTGTCCGCCTTTCTGTTCAGTAATGTAATGCGCGGCCTGCTTAGTTTCCTCGACGGCATCGGCAACTGCTACGGCAAATCCAACGCGTTGCATGATTGGAATATCGGTAACGTCGTCGCCAATAAACGCGACTTCGCTCGTCTCGAGTTGCGCGCGTGCGAGCACGTCCTCGAAGGTCTCGATCTTGTTGTGGCAGCCTTGCCAAACAAACTCCTGCGGCATGCCCAATTCCCAGGCGCGCTTTTGTACGAAGCCGGAGCTGCGACCTGAAATGATTCCCGTCTTCAAGCCCGCGCGATGAAACAACACGATGCCATGCCCGTCGCGCACGTTGAAAGTCTTCTGCTCGTCGCCGTTCTCCAGCAGCATGATCCGGCCGTCGGTCATCACGCCGTCGCAGTCCATCAGGAGCAGCTTGATGCGCTGCGCACGAAGATTGAGATCGTTAGTTTTCCGTTTCATGTAACCCCCAGGTGAAATGAGGCAAACGTAGGCGAACGGCGCATAGAGTACCGACTTCAGTCGGGCTTTTCCGTCCGGATAATTAAAAGCCCGACTGAAGTCGGTACTCTATACGCCGTTCGCTACGGCCATGCAGGAACCGCGCGTATTGATTAAGTGCGCGAGATAACCAGCGCCAAAGCCGTTGTCGATGTTTACTACGGCGATTCCTGGCGCGCACGCATTCAACATCGTCATCAGCGCCGCCGTTCCGCCAAGTCCGGTGCCATACCCAATACTAGTCGGCACGGCAATCACCGGCGCTGCGACCAAGCCGCCTACAATTGCCGGCAAGACGCCATCCATTCCCGCCACCACCACGATCACATTTGCAGCCTTCAATGAATCGCGCGCGGCGAGCAGACGATGAACACCGGCCACGCCGACGTCGTAGAGTCTTTCAACGCTGCTGCCGAGCGCGCCCGCGGTCACTGCTGCCTCCTCGGCAACCGGAACGTCGGCAGTTCCCGCACAGATAACTAACACAGTCGTCTTAGTCGGGTTGGTTCCGTTCAATCCCAGTTGAATTATTCGAGCATCATCGAAGTATCTGGCGGCAGGAAAACGATCGTGGACTGCATCATAAACTTCGCGCGAGGCCCGCGTCGCGAGCACGGCTGAATGTTTCTGTGTGAGTCGCTCGAGAATCTCAACAATCTGATGGACGCGCTTTCCCTCACAAAAAACAACTTCGGGAAAACCCTTGCGCAATGCCCGATGGTGATCGAGCCGCGCATAGCCCAGATTTTCAAACGGCAGATCGCGTAATTGATCGAGCGCGCTTTCGACAGTGCGCGCTCCGGTACGCACTTCATCAAGGAGTTCGCGAATTCTTTCGGCTTGCATCAGAAACCAGTGTCAGTACCGCGAGCGGTAGCAAGAGGCTTTTCCCAGGTTGAGTCTGTGATCGGGTCGCTACCGCTCCCCGTTCTGTAACGATATCCTTCAGGGTCAAGCACGACATTAGCGAAACCAAGCGAATTGAGATGTGCTGCGATTTCCCTCTCTCGCGTTCTAACCAGCAGAAAATCGGGCGGCTCGACTTCGATACGCGCCGTGTCCCCGTGATGCCGCACGCGGACTTGGCCCACACCCAGCTTTCGCAGATAACTTTCCGCGCGATCGACTTGATTCAGCGCTTGCAGAGTTATCGGCGTGCCATGCGGAATACGCGAAGACAGACAAGCGAGCGCCGGTTTGTCCCATGTCGGCAATCCCATTTCGCGCGACAACTCGCGGACTTCCGTCTTTTTCAGACCTGCATCAACCAGGGGCGAGATCACGCCATGCTCCATCGCCGCGGCGCGGCCGGGCCGTCGATCGAACAAATCATCCTGATTCAGTCCATCGAGCACGCACTCGATCTCCTCCTTTTGCGCGAACGCCTTAATTCGCGAATACATCTCTATCTTGCAGAAGTAACAACGGTTCGCCGCGTTCGCGAGATAGTTCTCGTCTTGCGTTTCGAAGGTCCGCAGTACAACGTGCCGCGCGCCGATCTGATCGGCGAGCTTCTGAGCTGCTTCCAATTCTCCACTCGGCAGCGATTCGCTTAATGCGGTGACGCCGATGACTCGGTCCCCAAGCACGTCGTGCGCAACGCGCAAAACGAACGTCGAATCGACCCCGCCGGAAAAAGCAATGACGGCAGATTCGGTGCGACGAATCTGCTCGCGGAGCAGGTTCAGTTTTGTTGGTAGGCTGTTCATCTCTTACGGCTCGTCAGAACCGCCTGCGGTAGCGGGCGCTTCATCTTTGATATTGTTAGGTCCATAGGAATAGAGATCAACCGCCCGCTACCGCAGGCGGTTCTGACATGTCACTTCACTTCAAAGAATTCGATCGCATTCAGTTTCCATGCGCCACCGACGCGCGTGCCAGAGTGTTCAGCGCCCAACTGTTTGGTATTCAACGCCACATCCAGAGCCACGCGATTCGCATCGAGTTGTTCGGATCGTAAAACTCGCGTTTGCCAAGCCTCTGGTTGCGTGCCGATCGCACCGCGAACGAATTTCGCCAATTCGCCTGGAACTATCAGTGGCCCGATCTCAGATTGTCGCCCACTGCGAAGTGCTCCGTCGAGTTGATTGATAAAGCTCCGGATTGACTCATCAATGGCAGGCGAAACGTTGGCCGCGGTTTCGGCCCGAATCCGCTCGGCGCGCGCCGTCAAGGTCGAAGCGTACTCGGCGTCGGCGCGCACTGCGTCCGTGAAATTGCGGGCGGCTTCCGCGCCCTGTCCGCGCCGCAACGCAATTTCGCCCACGCCAATGTTTGACCAGGCCAACGCGGCAGGTATCGGAAGACGTTCGCCGGCAAGTTGCTTGAACTCGCGTTCGGCTTCATCCGTTTTGCTTTCGGCAAGCAGCGTGCGCGCCAGAATGATCCGGCCTTCCTGCGTGCGGGGCGATGACGCCAACAACTCGCGCGCGAGGCTTTCGGCCTTCGCGTATTCCTGCGCGCCAAACAGCCGCGTCGCTTCGGCCAACGAACTCGCGACTTCCGGCGGGCGTGGCGCTGCGTCATTCGAGTAGTCGATCTGCGGATAGAACTTCTCAGGATCGACTTCGGCGCGCACAATCCTGGACGCATTGCGAAACGCCGCTTGCCCAAAATCGTGAGCGTCGATCGTTGCAGAGGCGCTGACTTCCTGTCCGGCATCAGTCATAGCGGCAACATTCACGGTAACCGCGGTGGATCCAAGATTCCGCAGAGCGGCTATCCATTGCCCGCCTTCCAAATGTGGGAGGCCGACCATTAGATCCGTGTCGGTAGGCTGATCGAGTTGCTGATCGAGGAGTGCTTTCAACGACGCTCCGCCTCGATTGATAAGGGCGCTGCGCAAACCCGCAAGGGATAATCCGTCCGGCGCAGTCTTCGCGCCGGTCAGAGACGCGCGCAGGGTAGCGACGAATGCATCTCGTCCGACAACATGATCTATCAAACGCCAGACCATGGCGCCTTTGTTTGCGACTGAATTGAAATAGGTGTTGTCGAGCGGCGTCGTTCGCGACAGCGGACCATCTCGTTTGGCAATCGATGAATACGCCAGACGTTGACGGGCGCGCTCAGCTTCTGCTGCTTCCGCGCCAAATTCTTTTTCGATAAAAAGCGTGGCTAGAAATCGCGCCAAACCTTCGCGCACGACGCCATGGCCTTCGCCGCGCACCGGACTGTCGGCGCCGATCCAAACCCGGGCGATGGCTTCGCCAATCGCGAGTGCGGTAACCGAATCGACTTTCTTGCGACCAACCGATCCCGCGCCGAGCAAAATCGTGCCCGCGCTGTCAAACCCACCCCCGCGTGTCACGCTCACCAAACGCAGCGGCACGTCAGGGGTAGAACCGAACAGATTGACAAAGAACGAACGCGCGTCATTCGTAAGCGAGATCAATCCTTCGGCCTGCTTGTGTTCGTCGCCGCCCGAGCCCTTTGGCAAATATGCAGTAATGCCTTTCGCGTTCGCACCACCGTCAACTTGATCCCACGATCCAGCCACAAAAAAAGGCAGCGCATTGAATGATTGCTCGAACACGCTGTTACCGCTCGCGCTCTTTTCGGTCCCGGATGAGATTGCTGCGGCGCCGTTGATAGTCAAACGAAACGGCGCATAATCTGCGCCACGCACAGCGAACGAGGTGTTCGGCGATGGATACCACAACGTCGACGGCAGGAACTGAAAGGCGATCGGCGAGATGGCGGCCAGCCCCGAATTTTCTTCCACAGGCAAACGATACTCAACGGTCGCGGCGGCGGTTTGGTTTGCTGCAACTGCGCTCGGCAGAGTAATCGTAATGCGTTGCGCGCCACCGCGCGGTTCGGGAAGCGATTTGTAACTCGCGGATGATCCACCGACGGTAACAGACTTGACCTCCGCCTTTGAGTTGAGCCGCAGAGTAAGAGTCGCGCCCGAGCCAAGTCCCACATTTCGGACCGACACCGTCGCGCGCGCGTTGAGAGCGCGTTCGCCGCCGGGATTATTCACCGTGATATCGAAGTTCGTTGCCTGCCACGCGGCGCGCGCTTCTTCCTGAGCGCCGGAATTGATCGGAAGGACAATAATGCACAGAAGGAAATAGATGAATCTCATGTGTTCGTATCGATATAGGATTTCACTCGTGGTTTTGTGTCTCGATATTGAAAAGTGGAAATTGCAAAATGAAAATTGTAAATTGTTGGCAGCCCCAGGCGCAGTAGGCCTGCGCAGTAGTGTGCCTCTTCAATTTGAAATTTGCATTTTTCATTTTTCATTTGTCAATCTCGACTCCGTCGTGACAATGCGTGAATATCTCTGAGGCTTTCGAGCAATGGTTCCATCCGTTCCAATGGCAACATGTTAGGCCCATCCGAAGGAGCACGCTCAGGCGCCTCGTGAACTTCCATGAATACCGCATCGACCCCACAGGCAACGCCCGCGCGCGCGAGTGGTTCGATGTACTGCGATAAACCTCCGGTTGCATGGCCCAGGCCACCCGGAAGTTGAAGCGAATGCGTCACATCAAATACGACCGGCACGCCAAACTCGCTCATGATAGGAAACGAACGCATGTCGACTACCAGATTGTTATAGCCGAAACTTACCCCGCGTTCCGTGATCATCACGCGCTCGCAGCCAGCTGCTTGCGCTTTCTCAACGATGTTGCGCGCGTCTGCCGGCGCCAGGAACTGTCCCTTCTTGATATTAACCGCGCAACCTGATTGCGCCGCCGCCAGAATTAAATCTGTTTGCCGACAAAGGAACGCGGGAATTTGAAGTACGTCGGCAACTTCGGCCGTACGCTCGACTTGGGCCACATCATGAATATCTGTGAGCACGGGCACGCCCACTTCGTTCTTAATATTTTCCAGGATCTGCAGACCGGCTTCCATCCCAAGGCCGCGAAAGCTCTTGATCGAAGATCGATTCGCTTTATCAAAGGAAGTTTTGAAAACAAAGCCGAGTCCGACATTGCGCGCGCGCGCGGCACACTCGCGCGCCATCATCAACGCGTGCTCCTCGGATTCGATTACGCAGGGCCCGGCGATAATTGTTAGACGGCCGTCGCCGAAGGTTGCTGATCCGACACTAAAAGATGTTTTGTTCATTAACCGAGTCGTAGGTGCTTTAGATAACAATCATAATATGAAAGAAGAAACGTGAGAAACGCTCGGAGCCGTGGCGATTGAAAGGCGGTGCAATAATCACTGTGCCAAGAATTAGGCTGTGTAACTCCCTCTCCCTTTGGGAGAGGGCTGGGGTGAGGGCCTAGCAATCGAACGCAACCCACCTTTTCCCTTCTTACGCGAGCGGACCCAGAAGCAAAGGAGGAGAGTATTCTTTTTTTGGTGAAGCGGCTAGGCCCTCACTCCAACCCTCTCCCAACGGGAGAGGGAGTTTACCTCCGACGGCTTGCCACGACTGTGAAATAATCAGTGGCTTGCTTACGTCACTGCTTACGATGTAGGCTTTGCGCTCTCGCGCATAATGGAAATCGTGGGTCGAACTTCCCACCGGCACTGGAGATGACTACAACCAACACGACTCCAATGGTCAGGCAGTCGGACACCGTTTTCCAACTGGTGATTCTGCGCGCGTTACCGCTTCACTAATTTCGCGTTGCGCTCTTTTTGCGCTGTTGTTTTCTAGGTGCTCTTGAAAGCCACGGTGGGAATTGTCAATTGCAGTCTGCTACTTAGCGCACTTCCCTCGGTTGATCCAACCCTAACCCGCTCGTCTTTCGGCCGCGGCCAAATTTTCAGACCGCGAATCAATACCGAGCCAACGTTCGAAGGGATCAACTTCGCTCGCCTGGCTCGGTACTGAGCTTAGGACCTGCCTCAAGCATACTGGCGCATTTGTGCCGTCAGTAATTAGCCTGACTAGATAGTCTTGCCGCCATCGGATGACGCTAGGAGAACGCCTTTGATCGGATTCCCACACAAACCACGCCGGGCCGGATACGCGGGGAAAGCCGATAGCTCTTGCTCAAGAATCTCGGTCCATGTACCGAAGAGTGCCCGCTTGGCAAATGGCCTTGAGTTACATCCTGTCCTGAACTTTAAGGTTGTCCAATAATGGCTAAACGCGATCGCGATGCTATCCGATTTCGTTAGTATCGGCTTACTTGCGCTTGTAGGTGCCGAAGGGGGGACTCGAACCGGACGGTGTTGCGTTATGACTCCCTGCCCGTGCTCTCGTTTGAACCATTCCCAATCCGCGAATTCGCTCAAGTCAATGCGCCTCATCTTCGCGTTTTCGAATGTCACACAGGCATTGTCAGGTTAACCGGCCGAATATGTAATCGGAGTGTTCCCAGCGCATACTCCGCTAATGCGCACCTCCATTTCTGCTTACCATCGCCATCGTTTCCCCGTTGAAATTATCAGCCATTGCGTCTGGTTATATTTTCGCTTCACCCTGAGCTTCCGCGATATCGAAGAAATGTTAGCGATGCGTGGGGTCTCCCTAAGCTATGAGAGTGTTCGAGAATGGTGCCTTAAGTTCGGCCAGACTTACGCCAATGGCTTGCGCCACAGGTCTCCTCGACCTGGCGACCAGTGGCACCTGGATGAGGTGTTCATCAAAATCAATGGACGCATCCATTACCTCTGGCGGGCGGTGGATCAGGATGGCGATGTATTGGACATCCTGGTCCAGAGGCGTAGAGATAAGAAAGCGGCTAAGAAGTTCTTACGCAAGTTACTAAAGGGATCGAGGTATGTCCCGCGCGTGATCATTACGGACAAGCTCAAGAGCTACAGCGCTGCGAAACTTGCTGTGATGCCCAGTGTCGAGCACCGCCAGGACCGATGGCAGAACAACCGCGCCGAGAATTCGCATCAGCCAACCAGGCTGCGGGAGCGGGCGATGCGACGGTTCAAGTCAGCGTGCCACGCGCAGCGTTTTCTCTCAGCCTTCGGGATCATTAGGTCCCACTTCCGAGTGGGGAGACATCTGTACAGAGCTAGGAGTTTCCGAGCAGTGATGAAATCGAGATTCGCCGTGTGGAAAGAGGTGACTCACATCGAGCCGGCCGGTTAATTATTTAGTGATCGTCATTCAACAACCTCGGGGGAAAGCGGATCTATTTGTCTGCTTTGTGAGGTCCTACTCCTTCATAAGGTTAAGTTGACAATACCAGTCTCGGGATTCGTGACACGGAGGTTTTTCGTCCCGAGCCGCATTCGTTGGGCGAGTCAACGGTTGCTGTTATCTCTACCGACGCGAGGTTTGCCTTGTGCTCCCATTCACGTTCTATTCGCCCAGCAAAGAAAGTTTCAAATGATAGAATCTTTCTGACCCTCGGCATGTTAGAATGCGTTCCATACTTGTTTGCAGGGCATGCTGATGATTTTGGAAAACTGCACTCCCATTGTCCGGATTGGCTGCCTGTTGGTGCTATGCGCGTCCGCGGCTTTTGGGCAGAATCAAACAACTGGCCGGATTGCCGGGACTGTGAAAGACCCAAACGGCGCTGTGATAGCGGGCGCTGAGGTAACTGTCAAGGACAAAACCACGGCTGCAGAACGGGTCGTGACGACCGATGATCGAGGCAACTACACCGTGTCGTTGCTTCCTCCGGGCGTGTATCATTTAAGAGCCGCCGCCGTCGGATTCAACCCGCTTAATGTCGACCCGGTTCAGGTATGCATTACCGAAACCACCACAGTAGACGCTCAACTAACAGTTGCAGGGGTCAATGCAATTACCGTCGACGTCGCGCAGCTGATCCAAAAGGATGGACCGCACCTTGGCCGCGCGGTCAATTCACCCGCAGTATCAGAGCTGCCGCTGGCAACCCGCAACTTCACGCAAATCATGGCGCTCTCACCCGGCACGTCCGTCTCACTTCCCGATAACTCTGCGCTTGGCCGCAACTCGCAAAATGTTTCGGTCAACGGCGCGCGTGTGACTCAGAATGACTTCGAGATCAATGGGATTGATGCAAACAATCTGGCCACCAATGCGGCGGCATCGGTGGCGGTGCCGGCGCCAGAGAGCATTTTGGAATTCAAAGTTCAGACCTCTCTGTACCCGGCAACCTTTGGACGCGGCGCGGGCGGTAGTATTCAAGCCATTACGAAAGGCGGCACCAACTATTTCCATGGCGCAGCTTATGAGTATTTCCAGAACGATACGCTGAATGCCAAGAATCCGTTCTTGAAGGCGGCCGGTGTCAGGCGGCCAGCGTTACAGCGCAACATTTTCGGCGGCGTGATCGGCGGACCACTCAAGATTGACCGTTTGTTTTTCTTTGGCTCGTACCAGGGCACTCGTGAGCGTAACGGTGCATCGTCTAATAGCCTTACATCGAACGTCCTGATCGCGCCCGGCCTCACGGACGATCGTTCGCAACAGACTTTGCTGGCGACCTTTCGGCCGAGGCCGTCGCCGACTGCGCCGCCGGCGACGTCAATTAACCCGGTCGCGCTCGCGTTGCTGAACGCAAAACTCCCGAACGGTCAGTTCCTGATTCCGACTCCACTACCCGACGGCCACTATTCCGGGTCCGCCATATCCTCTTATCGCGAGGATCAATTCAACGCAAATCTTGATTACCGCATCAACGAAAAGAGTTCGGTTGCAGTCAGATTCTTTTTCTCGAATGCGCCGCAGTTTCTGGCGCTTCCCAATAGTGGCGCGAATGTCCCCGGGTTTGGCGCCGATCTGGAACAGGATAACCGGCTGATTTCAATTCAGAACATTCACAGCTTCAGCCCGCGAATCATAAATGAGGCGAGGGCTGGCTACAGCTTTATTCGCGCTAACATGGCCGGTCAGAACCCCATTAGGGATTCTGACGTGGGCATTCGGCGGGCAAATGCCGGCGCGTACCCGGGACTGGGAGCGATACGAATCGGGCCGACTGCCACCAACGCGATCGCCATCGGAAACTCCGGCGCCAACATAGACACAGAGAACGTCGCGGCCTCGACGACGCTGGTTGATATTGTTTCGATTGCCCATGGCCCACACAGCATTCGGACCGGCGCTCAGTTTACCTTTTACCGAAATACGCTTGCCGCGAATAACAACCGACGCGGCACAATTGCGTTCCAAAGCTTCAACAACTTTTTGCTCGGTCTGGCTAACAATTCAGTGTACGGAGACGGGATAACTACACGCTTCCTGCGGGCGGCGGATTACAGCTTTTTCTTTCAGGACGATTGGAAGATTTCGCGGCAGCTCACTCTGAACCTGGGATTGCGTTATGAGTTGGATCTGCCGCCTTATGAGACTCGCGGTGCGCTCTCGACTTTCGATCCGGCGCTTTACCAACCCAGAATGCAGGTCGACGGCAGCGGCAACCCGACGGGGCCGCCCATTGCCGGATTTGTGCAGGCGGGAAATGTGATTTCGCAATATGACCTTGCGAATGTCCCAAACGTCAGCAAGCGTATCCTTAACAGCGTCGATCCGAATAATCTTGCGCCACGGGTGGGGTTTGCCTTTTCGCCAAGAGACTCCTTGGTCCTGCGCGGCGGTTACGGCATCTACTATTCGCGACCCTCCACGGCTTACATTGGAACTGCAATTAATGCGCCACCGCTGTACGCCATTCGCCGCAGTCCGAACGGCGCAACAGTGCCATTCGCTGATCCGTTCTTTCCCTTGCCGTCGCAGGATCAGTTTCCCGCGCTGGTTAGCGGCGTTGCCCTGGCGGGACAGATATTCGACCGCAATCTGCGCACGGCTTATTTCCAGCAGTACAATGGCAGCATTCAATATCTGCTGCGCAGAGATTTATTGGTCGAGGTATCCTACGTAGGCACGCGCGGAGTTGATCTAATCCGCGACATCGCGGTCAACCAGGCGCAACTGGCCAGCCCGCAGCATCCAATCATCAACCGCGTCACCGGCCAGACCATCACCACTAACACACCCGCCAACATGGCGCTGCGAGCTCCCTATCAGGGCGTCGAAGTAGGCAGCTTTCTTCAGATTCAGTCAACGGCGCAATCGACTTTCAACTCTCTGCAAATGAGTTTGACGAAGCGTCTCTCTCATGGGGGCCAATTGCTTGCCTCATATACTTATGGCAGATCGATCGACAACGCTTCGGGTGGTAGCGACAGCACGGGCGAGGCGAGAGACACGATCAATATTGCCGGCAACCAAATGGACAACCGCGCCAATCGCGGCCTATCTGATTTTGACCGCACGCATCGCTTTGTCTTGAGTTACCTTTGGGACCTGCGGCGCCCCGCCATTGCATCGCATTCAAATGCGGGAAGGCTCCTCTTCGCCAACTGGCAAATCGGCGGCATCGTGACCGCGATGTCGGGCCTGCCGATTGACATAATCGACGGCGGCGCAGGCTCCTTGTACGGGTTGAACGGCGGAAACAACGCCTTCGTTCGGCCAAGCTGGGCGCCGGGAGCGAACGGGAGCACGGCCACCAGCAATATACCTGCCGGATATTTTTTTAATCCACTTGCTTTCGTTCGCCCGGTTGTCCTGGCGGGCCAGTTAATTCCCAGCTCAAATGGCACCGCAATCGCGAACGCAACGGGAACGGATTTCGGCGATGTGGGCCGTAATGTGCTTCGCGGCCCAGGCCAGATGAATGTGGATTTTTCCATCATCAAACGTTTTCCGCTTGCTGAATCAAGGAACATTGAGTTGCGCGCGGAGTTTTTCAACCTCTTCAATCACGCAAATTTTGCTAATCCGGTCAGCAACCTAAGCGCCGTCCCTACCACTTCAATAGATGCAAACACCGGCAGGATTACCGGCAGCCCAGGCGACTTCGGTCGCATAGTTTCGACGAGTAACAATCCGCGCCTGATACAGTGCGCGATCAAGTTCAATTTTTGATGGACTTCGTTTCAGTCGTGCCTTCAATTCGTTTGTAATGAAGCTGTGTAAAGCAAAGACGTTTCCCCAGCTGTTAGAGGCGCGAACTTCAACGATTACCGATGTCCCTAACCTCGATTCAAGGAGAGTTCTATGAAACTATCTTCGTTCGCATACGCTTTGGTTCTTGCCCTGCCCTTGTTCGCGATGTCATGCCAACAATCGGCCACGACTCCAACACCCCAACCGGTTGCCACCACCACCCCGGCGGGTATCATCCCTACCGACATTCCGGCAGGTTATGGTTATCCCGGTGATCGGGCCCAGATCCAGGCGTGGGCGGATCAGTGGGAGATCGCGAAGATCACCCAACACACCTGGGATATGTGGGCGGGCATGACGGCCGACTCTGGCCAGACCTTTAACGGTTCCAAGTTACCCTACTGGGAGACCTGGTGCGGCACCGAGGAAGTCTTCGGAGGCACCTGCGGCCAGGGCGTGCGGCCCGGTCGTCCGTTCAAAGTGGCTGCGCAACTCACCCACATCGCCCGCCTGAAGGGTTTGAAGGCCGCGCCCGATACACAGGTCATATCCTTCAACAAATTCAACCCGTCGATGGCGAAGTACACTCAGGCTCAACACACGGGCCCGGGCACGGCAGGCCCTTACAATTACACTTCGGTGTCGAGTTTGATCGCATTGAATACTGCCTGGCCATCCAATACGCCAACGGTCGATCGCAAAGTCGAAGAGGCGCCGTACCAGCCCACGACTCCCGGCGCCGTCGGCTTTGCCGGCATCGAAACCAAACCCGTCATATTCCTGGTGAAGGCAACCGGACTTACCCCGATGCCGCTGTGGCTGGGTCCGGCAAACAGCACGAACCAAACAGCGCCGACACCTAATACCTGGACGACATGCGTGCTGTTGGATCCGGCCTCGACCGGCGGACCCGACGTCGCGCCGGTACCTGCAACGCCGCAGCAAATCGCACAGGCAGTCACGATGCCCTATGCTTGCGATAAATCCAAATACCTCTACGCGCCGCTCGCCACGATCTACAGTTTCAAAATGGATGCCGCCGAAGCTGCCGCATGGAACAATATCCAACAGGGTATTGGCGGAAGTGGGGGCACCGCGAGTCCTGGCGACTACGGCGTGCTCGGCGGGATGCACGTGAACAGCAAAGAAATCATCGACTGGACCTGGCAGACTTTCTGGTGGCAACCCGGGCCGGATGCTCCTAACAATTTCCCCGGCAGCAAAGCCGGCATGACCGCGAATGTTAAAGGCGCCTGGCGCAACTATGCTTCGTGTTCGGCATACAACCAAACCCAAGGCAAGACGTCTACCAGCATGGTCGTCTGTTTTAATCCGTTCCTGGAAACTGCCACCAGCGGTATCCCGGCAGGACTGACGAGCAACTGCATGAGCTGTCATGGAACCGCTACGGTGTCAGGTCCTCCTATTACTACGTCCGGAGTTACACAGCCGACCACCCTTCCCTACCCACCCAACTATGCGAAACCTATATCGTTTGGCCAAGGGAATGTCCCAATCGATCCGAGGTTCGCTGGGTTTACGCGCACAGACTTTTCGTGGGCCATCCCCGGCAACGCGAAGTAGGGCCGCAGATCAATTCATGGGGACGTGCTGTTGCACAGTTCGCTGCGCGGTACGTCCCCATCCTCGCCAGTTGCAGATGACCTCACCGAGGACTCTCAATAATTAGGGCACTACCCGAGCCCGAGCTGCCAGAAAAAGAACGCCCAGATATCAGCGTAACGGTCGATGGTTCTGCTCAGCGCCGGACTGCCGTGGTGTCCGGCCTGTCCTTCTCCGCGCAAGAGTATCGGGTTGTTTGAGATGTTGGCGGCAAGCCACGTTGCGTGCATTTTGTAGCTATGCCAGGGAGCCACGCGATCATCATTGCCGGGAGCGATGGTCAGTATCGCGGGAGCTTCGATCGTTTCCGGCAGCGTGTGATAAGGGCTGTATTGCATCAGGAAGTTGAGGTCATGCGGGTCTTCAGGTGAACCATAATCCGCGATCCAATGCCTCGCCCCATGGGCCAGATGAAAGCGGGCCATGTCGGTGACCGGCGCGCCGGCAACGACGGCTTTCCATAAATCGGGACGCTGCACCGCCACGGCGTTGACTGACAAACCGCCGTTGCTCCAACCAAAACAACCGAGCTTTGAGCCTCGCGTGTAACCTTCGTTTATCAGCCACTCGCCCGCGGCGATGAAATCATCAAAGACGTTCTGCTTATTCTCGCGCGCGCCGGCTCGATGCCAATCTTCGCCGAATTCTCCTCCCCCTCTTGCGTTGACGATCGCGTAGATTCCTCCACGCTCCAGGAACGGGATCACATGCGCCGCAAAGGCCGGCAACAGGCTGACGCCAAAGCCGCCATAGCCGTGAATCACCGCCGCATTCTTGCCGTTGCGCTCGATCCCTCTCTGATGGAGCAGGAACATCGGTACTCGCGTCTTGTCGCGCGATTCAAACCAGACCTGTTCGACCTCAAAATTCTCTGGATCAAATCTGACTTTGTCCTGGTGATGGAGTTCATACGTTAGGGTTTCCAAATTCATGCGGTACACGGCCCGTGGCGTTAGGAACGAGGAGAATGAGAACAACAATTCGTTGGATTCCGGCTCAGCGGATAAAGCATCGATGCTCCCGATCCCGGGAAGCTCGATTTGCTTGACGAAGTTTCCCTCAAGGTCATACACGCGCAGCCGTGACGAGACATCCTCGATCGTTTCAACGAACA
>WNGL01002653.1_pt1 | contig 52032 bp, 42 predicted proteins | sample 5400591 | NCBI WGS metagenome assembly WNGL01 (sample SAMN13153377, study PRJNA577476) | soil metagenome | isolation source: 80 cm soil or saprolite under Garry oak tree replicate 1 | place: USA:California | collected 2016-06-15 | reverse complement strand
GCCTGGTCTTTGACATTGCCTGCGGCCAGGAGCACCCCAGTGTCACACAGCAGCATGTCAGCGGCCGAGTTCGGCGCTGAGAATCTCCTCCGCCCGCTCAGCCAGATCAGGCTCGGCCTCGAACGACGCGAAGAACGGCAGGTTCCGCCCCTGCCCGCCATGCTGCGCCACCCGACCACGGATCAACTCCAGAGCTGGCTGGACCTCATCCTCGGGAAGCTGATCCACCAGCTGGTGGAGTTCCTCGCGCATCGCGCTCATAGAACACATCCTACGGCCGCAGCCGTCAGTTCTACGGTTCGCAGACTCCAGCGTCGCTGATGTCGCGCCCGTTGGCCGCGTGGCAACGGATGCGCCCCGTCCTCGACGCCCGTCCGGACCTCGCCCGCGCGGCCGAGAAGTACGCCGCCCGCCGGTCAGCCGTGGCCCGGATGGGCATCGCCGTCCTGTGCTGGGCCGATGCTTGATTCGGTATGCATCACCCGGCTGGCACCGACCGAGCGTCCCGGGCCGTGCAGCATGAACGAGCCGGTCAGAGGCAGATTGTCCGACGCGCCGCCGATTCCGATGCAGATCTCGCCGGGCTCGACGACCCGCCGGCCGGACCGGCCGGAGAACGCGACCTGGTCGGCGTGCACCCGGAACCGCACCCGGCGTGCCTCCCCGGGCTCGAGAGGAACCCGGACGAAGCCCGCCAGCCAGCGCAGCGGCCGCGTCACCGACGCCACCGGGTCGCTGAGGTAGAGCTGCACTACCTCGGTGCCCGCCCGCGACCCGCTGTTGCGGACCGTGCAGGCGATTTCCGCTATGCCATCGGTGGGCACGCGGTCCGGCGACACGGTGAGGTCATCGTAGCCAAAGCTGGTGTACGACAGGCCGTGCCCGAACGCGAACAGCGGCGACGGATCCACCGAGCTTCCGCCGTGCGGCCCGGCGAGCCTGGACCGGAGGTAGGACGACGGCAGGGCCACGTCCGGGCCCGGCATTTCGACGGGCAGCTTGCCGCTGGGCACGATCCGTCCGGACAGCACGCCTGCGATCGCCCTGCCGCCCTCCTCGCCGGGAAAGAAGGCTTGCACGATCCCGGCCAGCCGGTCGGCCACGGCACTGAGCGCGTACGGCCGGCCGGTGACCAGTACCGCGATCACCGGGGTCCCGGTGTCGGCGAGCGCCAATAGCAGATCTTCCTGGGCGCCGGGCAAGCGCAGGCTGGTGACGTCACAACCCTCGCCGGACGTGCCGCGCCCGAACATCCCGGCCTCGTCCCCAACCACGGCGACCACGACCTCCGCCGCCTTGGCCACGTCGACCGCCGCGGCGAACCCCGAGCTGTCTTGCGACCGTACGTCGCAGGCGCGCGCGTAGCTCACCGTCGCCGGTCTCCCGGCCAGCTCCGCGCCCTCTGCCGCCAGCTCCGTGCGAAGAGCGGACAGCAATGTGCTAACTGGCACGCTGACGGCGGCATCGGGATAGGTGCCGCCCAGATGCCGTGGCATGCTGTAGCAGCCGAAGAACGCCAGCGGGTCGTCGGCGAGCGGCCCGACGACGGCGACCCGCGAGTCGCCCCGGAGCGGGAGCACGCCTCGCGGGTTAGCCAGCAGGACCACCGATTCCTCCGCCAGCCGGCCGGCCAGCTTCCGGTGCTCAGGCGGGTCCAGGTCGAGCGGGGCGGCGTCCTCCTGGGACGGCAGCGCCGTCCAGCCGGGGTCGAGCATGCCCAGCTCGCACTTGCGGGTCAGCACCCGGGCCGCGGCCCGGTCGACGACGGCCTCGTCCGCCAGCCCGGCCGCTATGGCCTTGCGCAACGGCGTGCCGTAGCAGCGCACGGCCGGCAACTCGACGTCGATGCCCGCGTGCAGCGCGGCGGCCCCCGCTTCGGACGGACTGGCCGCCACCGAGTGCTGCTGCTCGAGGAACGACACAGCGTAATAGTCGGAGACAACCAGGCCGTCGAAGCCGAGTTCGGTCCGCAGCAGCCCTCCGATCAGCTCACCGTCGGCTGTGGCGGGTACGCCGTCCAGGTCGATGTAGGTCGGCATCACCGAGCGGGCGCCGCCTAGCCGGATGGCCATCTCGAATGGCGGCAAGATCACGTCCGCGAACTCGCGCCTGCCGATGGACACCGGGGCCATGTTCCGCCCACCCCGGGAGGCCGAGTAGCCGGCGAAGTGCTTGAGTGTCGCGTCCACCCCGGCGGCCTGGAGGCCGAGCACGTACGCCGTGCCGATGGTACCGACCAGGTACGGGTCCTCGCCGATGGTCTCCTCGGTGCGGCCCCACCGGGGGTCTCGCGCCACATCCAGCACCGGCGCCAGGCCCTGGTGCACGCCACAGGCCCGCATGCTGGCGCCGATCGCGGCGGCCATGTCCCGCACCAGGCCAGGGTCGAAGGACGCGCCCCAGGAGAGCGGAGTAGGGAAGATCGTCGCCGACCAAGCCGCGAAACCAGTCAGGCACTCCTCGTGAGCGATGGCCGGAATGCCGAGCCGGCTCGCCGTCATGATCTGCTGCTGCAGCCCGGCCAGGGCGAGCATGCCCGCGGTCGGCGGGACCGGACGGGTGCCGAACACCCGGGTGAGCTGCCCCATGCCGTCCTGGATCAGGTCGTCGAGCGGCGGCAGCTCGGCGCTGAACTCGTGCTGCATCGGCGCAAACCCGTCGGCCCCGTCGTCGGCCGCCCCGACCCACACGCTGCCGAGCTGAGCCAGCTTCTCGGCCAGCGTCATCCGGCCCAGCAGATCGGCGACGCGCTCCGCGACCGGCCGGGACGGGTCACGCCAGGGCTCGGCCGCAGCCTCGGTACCGGGTACCACCGGGGCGGTCATGAGCGCGCCCGGGCGGGCGCTGCGGTCGACTCCCGGATGATCAGCTCGGTGGACAGCTCGACCCGGCTCGAGCGCAGCGGCCGCCCTTCGATCAGGTCACCCAGCATCTGGGCCGCGGCCCGACCCATCTCGTCGAGCGGCTGCCGCACCGTGGTGAGCGGCGGGGGTACCCAGCGCGAGACCGGCAGGTCGTCGAAGCCGACGACCGAGAGGTCCTGTGGTACCCGCAGGCCCCGCTGCCGGGCCGCCTCGTACAAGCCGAACGCCTGCTGGTCGCTGCCGGCGAAGATCGCCGTCGGGGGCTCGGGCAGGTCGAGCAGCTCAGCGCCGCATACGAAGCCGGCCTCGTGCTGGAAGTCGCCGTTGCGGACCAGCGCCGGGTCGAACTTGATGCCCTCCCGTTCCAGCGCCGACCGGTATCCGTCGGTTCTCGCCCGGCTGCACAGGTAGTCACCCGGCCCGGCGATCGCCCCGATCCGGCGGTGTCCCAAGCCCAGCAGGTGCTCGGTGGCAGCCAGGCCGCCGGCCCAGTTCGTGGCGCCGACGCTGGGCAGGTCCGGAGGCGGCGGGTTCCCCGGGTCGAGGACGACCAGCGGGATGTCGGCCTCCCGGAGCTGCTCCAGCTGCCTGCCGGTGAGCTCGGAGGTCACCAGGATCACCCCGTCGGTATCGTGGCTCGCCAGCCCGCTCGTCCAGCTCGCCGGCCGGGCATTGCCGTGCCGTACCGCGGAGACCGCCACGGCGGTGGAGTGCTCGGTGCCCCACTCCTCCACGCCGCGCAGGATCTCGACCGCCCACGGGCTGTCCAGGCCGTTGAACACCAGGTCGATGAGGCCGGACCGGCGATGCCGCCGGGTGCCCGCCCGGGTGTACTGGTGCTCGTGGAGCAGTCGCTCGACAAGCGCGCGCGTCGCCGGGGCGACATCCCGCCGTCCGTTCACCACCTTCGAGACCGTCGGCAGCGACACGCCGGCCTCGGCGGCGATAGCCGCCAGGGTCGTCCGCCCGCGATCCCTCCGAGCGGCCTCGCTGACCGCATTGCTGCTTGGAAGCACTGCACCACCTTTTCTCACCGCCGGCTCATCGCCGGGCCGGTAGGTCCGCACGGTGATCGTCAACATCCGAAAAACTTTCGATCACGGTATCGCGACTTCGGCCGAGAACGCCACTATCCGGGCATCGCCTAGCGTAACGCAGGAACGTAACACCTTAGAAACGAAGGGTTGACCGACGACCTCACGGTTCCTATGATAACGGGAAATTCCGAAATATAAACATAAACTTTCGAGGTCCTTGTAAGACGTCACCTGCGGTCGACGTCTGCCCTTTTTGACCGTAACCGCGGAGATCCCGGCATCGTCAGGAGATGAGCCTCATGCGACGTTCACCGAAACCTGTCATCGTCGCCATGGCGGTGGCGGCAGCAGCGGCCACGATAGCCGCGTGCAGCAGCAGTAGCGGTACTTCGGCCGGCTCGAGCTCGTCGACGAGCTCGAGCGCCGGCGGCCGGGTCACGCTCAGCTGGTGGAATAACGCCACCGCCGAACCGCTCAAGGGCATCTGGGTCAGTGCCGTAGCCGCCTTCCACACGGCGCACCCGAACGTGACCATCCAGAACGTCCCGCACCAGAACGAGTTCTTCAAGACCAACATGCCGATCGCGCTGAAGTCGAACAACCCGCCGGATATCTATCAGCAGTGGGGCGGCGGCGCCGAGGCCACCCAGATCCAGTCGGGCAAGCTGGCCGACCTCACCCAGTACGTGTCGGGCTGGATCGGGACGCTCGGCAAGGCGGCCGCGGGCTGGCAAGTCAACGGGAAGCAGTACGGGGTTCCGTACGACCAGCACGTGGTCGGCTTCTGGTACCGCAAGGACCTGTTCGCCAAGGCCGGCATCACCACGCCGCCCACTACCATCCCCGAGCTCGAATCCGATAACGCCAAGCTCAAGGCCCATGGCATCGCCCCGATCGGGCTCGGGGGCCAGGCCCAGTGGCCGGACGCGTTCTGGTGGGAGTACTTCGCGGTGAGGGAATGCTCCACCTCCGTCATCCAGCAGGGCATGACCGCGTCGAACATGAGCGCGCCGTGCTTCTCTAAGGCGACGAAGGACCTCACCGCGTTCCTGGCGACGAACCCGTTCGAGCCCGGGTTCAACGCCGTCGCCGCTCAGAGCAGCCCGACCAGCTCCGCGGGCATGCTGGCGAACGGCAAGGTCGCGATGGAACTGCAAGGCGACTGGGAGCCCGGCGAGGCTAAGGGTGACACCACCGATAAGAGCATCGACTCCAAGCTCGGCTGGTTCGCGTTCCCGGCCGTGCCCGGCGGCCAGGGCGACCCGAGCTCGGTGCTCGGCGGCGGTGACGGCTGGTCCTGCACCACGGGGGCGGCCGAGCCGGCCTGCGCCCAGTTCCTCCAGTACATCGACAGCACCGAGGTCCAGAAGCAGCTGGTGACGCAGGCGAGCATCGGGCTGCCGGCCAACCCCGCCGCGGAATCGGCGATCACCAGCCCGGCCGTGAAGGCGGCCGCGCAGGCGCACGACACCGCCGCCTACGTCGCCGTGTACTTTGACCAGGCCCTTCCGACCAACCCCGGCCTGGCCTTGGACGCCGCGATCGCGAATTACTTCGCGGGCAAGGGCAGCAACTCGGCCATCATCAACTCCGTGAGTTCCAGCTCCGGCCACTGATGGCCCGCGCGGAAAGCACCCAGGACCGCGGAGCAGCCAGGCTGGCGGCCGGGCCGGAGATCATCTCCGGCCCGGCCGCCGCCGGTGCCCCGCCGAAGCAGCGCAGCGCGTGGCGTAAGCGGATCGAGCTGGCCATCCTGCTCGGTCCGCCCCTGACCCTGTTCATCGGGTTCGTGTTCGTCCCGATGATCTTCGCCATCTGGTACAGCCTGTACAACTGGAACGGCTACGGGCCGCTGAGCGACTTCATCGGCCTGCAGAACTACCAGGGTGTCGTGACAGGTTCCGTGTTCCACCAGGCCCTGCTGCACAACATAATCATCGCGGTACTGTCCGTCGTCATCCAGCTCCCGATCAGCATCGGGCTGGCCTTGCTGCTCAACCGCCGGATGCGCGGGCAGACGGCCCTGCGGCTTGCCGTGTTCACGCCGTACGTACTGTCCCAGGCCACGAGCGCGGTGATGTGGTCGATGCTGCTGTCGCACGGTGGGCCCGTGGATAGCCTGCTCAAGGCGGTCGGCCTGGCCGCCTTGATCCACTTCTGGCTGGCCAGCACCTCGCTGGTGCTCTACACGCTGTTCTTCGTGGTCACCTGGCAGTTCATCGGCTTCGGGATCGTCCTGCTGCTGGCCGGCCTGCAGGGTATCCCGCCCGAGCTGCGCGAGGCCGCGGCCATCGACGGTGCCTCGTCATGGCAGATAACCAGGCGGATCATGCTGCCGCTGCTCGGCCCCACCATCAGGATCTGGATCTTCCTGGCGGTCATCGGCTCGCTCCAGCTCTTCGACATCGTCTGGATCATGACCCTGGGCGGACCGGCGAACGCGTCGCAGACGATGCTCACGTACCTGTATTTCAACGGCGCCGAGCGCACCCAGTTCGGGTACGGGGCCACGGTCTCCGTGGTCCTGTTCATCATCTCCTTCGTCTTCGCGCTGGCCTACCAGCGGTACGCGCTGCGCCGGGACACCGCCGGGGCAGTGACGAGAGCAGTGGGGTGAGGTGACATGACAGTCCTCGGCGCTGCCCGTGGCCGCGGGCACGCGGACACGGCTGCCCGCCGGCGCACCTGGATCACGCGGCCCGGCACCTACCTGGTGATCCTGTTCGTGCTGGCGATCACCCTGGTGCCGATGCTCTACCTGATCCTGAGCGGCTTCCGGACCACCGGCCAGCTCGGCTCCAACCCGAACGGGCTGCCGCATCCGTGGGTGTGGAGCAACTACGCCTCGATCCTGGAGTCCGCGGTGTTCTGGCAGGCGGTCCTGAACAGCGCGATCATCGCGGTGGTGGCGACCGCGCTGGCCATGGTGCTCGGCTCGATGGCCGCCTTCGCGCTGTCCCGGTATGCCTTCCGCGGGCGCGAGGGATTGTTCCTCCTGTTCACGGCCGGGCTGCTGTTCCCGCTCAATACCGCGGCCCTGCCGCTGTTCCTGATGCTGCAGAAGATCGGCATGAACGACAACCTGCTCGGGGTGGCGCTGCCCGAGGCGGCGTTCTCGCTGCCGGTTACGATCGTGATCCTGCGCCCGTTCATGCGGGCGATCCCCGGGGAACTGGAGGACGCGGCGACCGTGGACGGCGCCACCAGGATCCGGTTCTTCGTCCGGATCCTGCTCCCGCTGTCCCGGCCCGCCCTGATTACCGTGGGGATTCTGGCCTTCGTCACGAGCTGGAACACCTACCTGCTGCCGCTGATCGTGCTCAGCACGCCATCGCATTTCACGCTGCCGCTCGCGGTGGCCATGTTTCAGTCGCAGTACAGCACGGACACCGCGAGAGTCTTCGCCTATACCGCGCTCTCCATGCTCCCCGCCCTGTCCATTTTCGTCTTCGCGCAGCGCTACCTCGTCGGTGGCCTAGTCGGTGCGATCAGGGGCTGAGCGCACGGGCTCGGTGTGCCCCGCGTACCTTCCTGGGTACCCGGGGGCACGCCGACCAGAACGGCTACGCCCCTCGCGCTACTCTGGCCCCTGACGCGCTCCTCGCATCCCGGAACTCGAGCCCGTTTGCCGTTGCTACAGGCCTGCCCCGCTCGGCACCCGGTGCGGGGCGCCGAAGGCGGCGAGCCGGAGATCCTGCTGGAGTTCGGTGTAGGCCGGCTTGGGGTTGAGGTTCACGTCGTAGATCGTGGCGTACCCCTCGCCAGTGAAGAAGCCGGGCACCCAGGAGTCCGCGTCCCCGAATCCCCAGACGGTGAACGATATGCACTGGCGCACCGCGAGACACGCCTTCAGCATCTGCCCGAACTCATCCGGCTGCGCGAACGTGGCCAGGTGGTCAGTGGGCACCTGGTCGGTCGCGTTGTTCACGAACGTGCGGACATCGGCCTCGGTGATGGCCACCTTCAGGCCAAGGCTGGCGTACCGCTGCAGGTCCTGGGTCATCTGCGCGCCGCTGAACCCGTACTGCGTGTCGAGGTGTCCCTGGTCCCCGATTCCGTTGATCGGCACGCCCTGGGCGAGTAGTTGCTTGAGCCACGCGAACACCGCGTCGCTCTTGGCGTTCGTGCCGTCCTCCCCGGCGATGTTGTAGTCGTTGTAGAAGAGCAGCGCATGCGGATCCGCCTGGTGCGCCCAGCAGAAGGCATCCGCGATGATGCCTGTCCCGAGGTGAGAGATCCAGAAGTCATTCGGGTTGATCGTCGAGGGATTGCTGTCGGTGAAGAACTCGTTGGCCACGTCCCACTGCCAGATCCTGCCTTTGTAGCGCGACACCTCGGTGACGATGTGCTGGTGCAGCAGGTCTTTGAGCTGGGCATTGCCGATAGTTCCGTTGGCGACGCCCGAAGTCAGCCAGTCGGGCAGCTGGTTGTGCCACAGCAGCGTGTGTCCCCGCACCAGCTGGCCGTGCTGCTCGGCGAAGGTGACAAGGCGATCAGCACCCGACCAGTCGAACGTTCCTTGGGTCGGCTCCACAACCTGCCACTTCATCTCGTTTCCCGGAGTGACGACCGAGAACTGGCTCGCTACGATGGCCTGGTACGCGGGGTGATCGAGGTCAAAAGGAATGACTGCCGTACCGATGCGGAGGCCGGGTTTCGCAGCCAGCGCCCGCAGAGAATCCGGAGCGGCTGCAATGCCCGATCCGGTAACTGCACTAGCTGCGGTGGTGATGCCGAGTGCCGCAGCCACCCCGGCTGCACCCATCGCGAGAAGATGACGGATCCCCATGTATTGCCTCCTCTGCGCCACCAAGTCACCCTCGCTTCATTCGAAAGTTTCGGACGCAAGTATCGAGATGGGGCAAAGTTAAGACTCCGGGAACCTTATGTCAACAGCTCCGCACACCAAGGCGGGGTTAATTGTGGAATTCTTATGTTCGCAGCGTCTTGGTTGGATCGCATCCGATAGTTTCGATTTGCAGTATGAATGAGCATCGCATTCTCGGACAGGACCGAGAGCCAGTAGTTCATCCGTTCAGCGTTGGTGGTGTTCTGCCAGTGGTCGAACAGCCATGCGGCGTCGGAGAGAGGCAGCCGGCCTTCCACCTGGTGGATCTCGAGGGTGAAAGAGACCTCCCGCGGAGGGCATGCGTCGATAGCCGTTGACACGATGGAAGCCAGGCCGCCTGGCCCGTACATCATGTTCAGTGACCGGCGGTCCAGGTAACTGAAGGGGATGGGCAGGCGGGTCAGGAAACTGAAGTGATCCCTGAGCCCTGGGACGAGGGGATGCCCATCGTGCAGGTGAAAGTGCACGTGCTTGCCGAGCCGGCCAAGCGAACGTGTGACGTCGAGCACGTGTGGCAGGGCAGTTGCCACCGCGTCCTGGATGTCTGCCACCAGGTCGGGTAGGCGGGGGTTCTCCAGGCCGAGCTTCTTGAGATTCAGGCCGGGATGGCTATCTCCGAACCTGGCGACCACTTGTCTCAGGCCGACGTGTCCGACGTCGATGCAGCAACTGACTCGTTCGGCGTCCTGGAGCCGCTCCGCCACCTCGATGAACCACCCGCGATCTAGTCCGGCGGCGTACTCCAGGAAAACCAGCGGACCGTCCGGCCGCTGGCAGAGGCGAGCGTTCAGCTCACGCATCCCGGCGAGCAGACGGTCCGTCTGTGCCCCCATCTCACGCTTGTCATGGACAACGAGGCCGGCGACACGGCCCGCGAAGCGGTCGGCGAATTCCCGCACCAGCGCGCGGTCCCGCCCGTGCAGCACGTTGACACCCCGGCTCAGGTGGACGACGGGCAGGCGCGGATGGGGAGGCACGAACCGCAGGACATGCTCGAGCTGATCTGGCGTGTCGGCGTAGACCTCGGCGGCCGTGCCCATCTGGGCGAAGCGGAGCCCGGCGAGCCTGAGCAGCGCCTCATCCCCGTCGACGCGCTGCTGGAACAAGGCGTGAACGCAACCAGGCACCCCGCTGAGACCTCGTCCATCCATGACCTTCAACTCCACAGTGTGCAGACGGTCTTCTCACCATCGCATCCCCGCTAGGCAGGCCCAGACTAGGCCGCGCGTGGCAACTGCTCCGCAGCGGTCGGAAAGCGATCGACAGCGCGCGGCATTGCCCGCCTCAGCCGCCTCAGTTGAACGCGGGCGCTGTCATGCCGCATGCGGACGTAGTGGACGATGCCTTCCATCGTCTTTTTCCCGTGCCGCAGTTCGTGCTGCCGGCAGCCGCTCCGGTAGACCTCGTCGTTGCTGTACCGCCGACCGGTGAACGGGCGACCATCGGGCGCATCCGATTCCAGGTAGGCCGCATGCCGGACCCGGTACCACAGGCCATCCTCAGAGCGCGGCCCGATCTGCGCGGCAATGGCCTTCGGATTGAACTCGGTATCGAGCATGTGCTCCAGATAATCCAGGTAGTACTGGCGGTAGTCGTGGTTGCGGAGCAGGTTCCTGACGAGCGGGATCTTCGGCTTGTGACGGTTCGTTTTTCCCGGCCAGTCAAGGATATCGGCGTACTGCCACTGGGTGCCAGAATAGTCGATCCCCAGGCAGTTGTCGTAGTCCCAAGGTATAAAGTGGAAATAAGGAGAGCTGACGAAATCCTTCGCCGCTCCTCGGTGTCCCGAGTTGTAAAGATAATAATTAGATCCGGACGCGTAATAGTTGTCCCAGCTCCCGAGCAGCATATTGACGGCCGCCCACCTGAGGAAGGAGTTGACGTTCATGATGCCGTCCACCGACTCGCGGAAGGCGTCCGTGTCGAAGCGTCCTTCGCCGCCACCCAGCCCGATGCCGTTGATCGTCCTAATGAAACAGGCCAGGTCGTCGTAGGTGCTAGCCTCGGGGTTGTTCTTGTTGGTCTGGAGCCGGTAGGTACGCTCGGCAGAGCCGGGGATGAAATACTGCCGTCCCGAGTCATCCCCATCTGGCGCGGTCCGGTGTTCTAGATGCGCACCCCCAATGTCGCGATAGCCGGTCTTGTAGAGGTTTCCCCGGAAGTTCCCGCCGAAATGATCTCTCAAGAACTTCTTGTCGACATGCTCGATGACCGAAAATAGGCCCCTGTATCTTGTGCCGAAGGCCAGCTTCGCGTACGTATGCCGTGGCGCGGGAATATCGGCCAGGCCGAACAGGCGCCAGGCCAACGCTTCGCGCATCTGCGATGGATCGTTGTACATCGCCTTGAGATTGATCCGGGTCATTCCGGCGAGCCGGTTGCCCTGTCCTGCGGCATCGAGAATTATCCTCCAGGACGGCTTCGGTGCGCGCAGCGTGCGGTTCCCGCTGTTTTTGAGCGCGAAGGCCTCGGTGCTGAACAGGACACCTCCGCTGCCGGGCACCGCAACGGGCCGGCGGTCGGCCGGATCGGTCTTCCACACGTCGAGCCTGGCGCTGCGGGCGGCCCTCACCGGCTCGGTCAGGACACCGCGTCCCGGACGGAACCCCGTGACATGAAACATGTACATGTCCGCGCCGAAGAACTCCGGCTTCCCCAGCGACGCACCATCACGGGCTGCCATCTCGCTAGCCGCAGCTCTGCTGCGCCCGGGCAGCTCCCATGCCGCCACCGCGCGCCCGTCGAACATCTCCCGGAAGCGGTCCCCGCAGACAGCCGTATCCATGCTTCCCCCATCCTGTGCCTTTTCCCCCGCGGGCCCCGTTCGCCAGCCCTTCCAGCAGAGCGGCGCGCCCGGATACCTGCTCTTCCTCACGGAGCAGGCGGCAACGCCAGTGATACATGCGGGGATCAAATCAGGGAACTCTTCGATGCAGCGGGGCGGCGACCGCGGGTGTCAGGAGAGGGCTCAGAGGCTGCGGCACTCGGCAGAGCGTTCCGGTCGTATCGAACCACACGCTGAACACGCTGCTGCTCGGCGAGTTGACCGCCCGGCGCCTGCGCAGCCGGATGGGATCGTTTACACCACCGCGAACCGGAACTGGGAGCTGCACCTGGCCAACCCCAGGCCAATAGGTTCTCCGGACAACGTGACGCGTCTTCACGACGGTCGCCAGTGGTCGTCAGGAGTGCGGGCGGTAGATCTCGGCGCGGTGGTCGATGTCGAGGACGTGGACAGTGTGATTAGCCTCCTCGATCCGGTAGACGATCCGGTAGGTGCCGCGCCGGGCTCCGTGACAGCCAGCCAGAGCGCCGAATAGCGGCTTACCAACGCGGTGCGGGCTGACCGCCAGGGCGGCCTCGCAGAATTCCAGCACAGCGGCGGCGACTGCCTCGGGGAGTCGCTGCGCGATGGCCCGCCGGGCGGCTGGCTGGAACCGGATCTGGTACCGCTGCTCTGGCTCGGTGCTCACGCGCCAGTGGCGCGGCGCCGGGCCAGGTCCTGCCGAACGGTGGCCAGGTCGGCGCCGGGCTCGCCGCGGCCCAGCGCGGTCAGGCTCTCGGAGATACGGGCGACGGCGTCGGTGTCGCCGAGGATCTCCAGGGTCATCTCCAGGCCTTCCAGGTCGTCCACGGAAACAAGGACGGCCTCGGGCTCGCCGTTGCGGGTCAGGGTGATCCGCTCATGCTGCTGGCGAACCCGCCGGGCCAGTTCGGACAGGCGCGCCTTGGCCTCGGACAGCGGTACCGGCGTTGCGGCGATCGTCATAGTCAGAAGTATAGGCTACGTTGGTCAGATTCTTGGTCAGCCGGTAGGGCGGGATTCAGTTCCTTCATCAAGCTGACACTGGCCCGTTAGCGACGCTAGCGGAAATTTCTTAGCGGAGCTAATGGGATTCAGGGCCGCGGAGGTCTACAGGGTGCCGGTGAGGGCCTGGAGGCCCAGGCTGGCTGTTGCGACTGTGATCCAGAGCACGGCGCCGAGGATCAGGGGGCGGGCGCCGGCTTTGCGGAGCGCGGCCACGTTGGTGGACAGGCCGATCGCGGACAGCGCGACGGAGACGAGAAACACCGACGCGTGCTCGAGCGGGGAATGCGCGCCGGCCGGGATGATGCCGCAGGAGTTGACGGCGGCCACAAGGACGAAGCCGATCAGGAACCAGGGCACGAGCTTGATGGCGCGGCGCGGCGACATGCGGGCGGATGCGAGAGCGGCGGGAGAGGCGCGGGCGCCCGCGGCGCCGTCGCGGGCCGCGGCTGGGGCGGTCGCGATGACGGGACGCTGCTGCTTGCGGGCGGTCAGCATGGCGAGACCCAGGCAGATCGGGATGATCATGAGCGTGCGGACCAGCTTCACCACGACCGCGTGGCTGGTCGCGGCGGTGCCGTAGGTTGTCGCCGTCGCCACCACGGACGACGTGTCGTTGACCGCCGTGCCTGCGAACAGGCCGAATGACCGCTGGCTCATGCCAAGCGCGTGCCCGAGGAGCGGGAAGACCGGGACTGCCGCGATGTTGAACAGGAAGATCGTGGAGATCGCGTAGGCGACGTCGGCCGACGCGGCCTCGATCACCGGGGAGACCGCAGCGATCGCCGATCCGCCGCAGATTCCCGTGCCCACGCCGATCAGCGTGCGCAGGTCGCCGGGGATGCCGAGCAGCCGCCCGTACAGCCACGCCCCGGCGAGGCAGATAACGAGCGTGCCGAGCATGACCGGCAGCGAGGACACGCCGACCCTGGCCGCTTCGGCGATCGAAAGCTGCGCGCCCAGCAGGACCACCGAGCACTGCAAGACAAAGGTGCTCGCCCACTTCACCCCGGGCGCGAAGCGCGCGCCCGGCTTGACGACGATCGCGATGACGGTGCCGATGACCGCCCCGGGAACCGCGCTGCCGATCAGCGGCACGTACTGCCCCACGACCGTCGCCACTGCCGCGACGGCGAGCGCCAGCGCGAGCCCGGGGATGATGGCCTGCGCGCGGCGGGCGGCACGGCGCGGGCGGGAGGCGTTAGCGGGACACAAAGGGCCCGGCTGGAGGCTCTTGGTATCCCACGTCCGCTGCTCGAGGTTCGCCGGGGCGGGGGAGTCGTGCAGGGCAGTCATAGGTGGGCAGGCGCGGGTCCATCGCCGCCGCCGCCACGGTGCTCGGCGTCTCGCAGCAGGCGCTGTCCGCCCGGATGCGGACGCTGGAGCGGACGATGAACGTCACCCTGCTCGTCCGCTCGCCGGGCGGATCTTACCTCACTGAGCAGGGACGCCTCATCGTCGGCTGGGCCGAGGACGTGCTCGATGCCGCCGACCGGCTTGAGGCCGGACTGCGGTCGATCAGGTCCGGCGTGTCGCACCGGCTGGCGATCGCCGCCAGCCAGACCGTCGCCGAGCACCTCGTGCCGCACTGGCTAGTCGAGTTGCGCTGCATCGAGCAGGCCAGCGCCGAGCAGGCGCCTGGGCACACGCCGACCGTTGTGGAACTCACCGTCGCCAACTCCACCCGGGTCATCGAGCTGGTCAGGGACGTTAACGTGCGACTCGGCTTCATCGAAACCCCGCACCTGCCGGCTGACCTGGTCACGGCGCACCTCCGCGACGACGAGATGCTCGTGGTCACCGCGCCGGGCCATCCGTGGGCGCGCCGCCGCCGGCCGCTGTCACTGGCCGAGATCGCCGCGACGCCGATGGTCATGCGGGAGGACGGCAGCGGCACCAGGGTCACCCTGACCGACCACCTGGCCGCCCAGAATCCGCCGCTCAGCTCGCGGATCGTGATGGAACTCGGTACGAGCGCGGCGGTACGCTCAGCGATCGCGGAGGGCGTCGGGCCGGGCGTGCTCAGCCGACTGGCCGTCCGCGACGACCTCGTGCTCGGCCGGCTGGTCGCCATCGAGGTCGCCGGGCCGCCGCTGATAAGGCAGCTCACCGCCGTCTGGCGCCCCGACCTCGACCCGCTGCCGCCCGAGGCCGCGCGCCTCCTCGCGGTCGCGAAGGGCGCCGCGCTGGCCCACGGATGACCGCCGTCTGGCGGCCGGACCGGTGCTCGCTGCAGGTATCGTCCACTGTTGGTGACGCATGGTGCCGGCGGCACGTGAATACTGACCCGGCGTGGCTTTCGGCCTCGACTCACCCGCTCCCCAACCCGCCTGTCCGCCGTAGGAGGCAGCCTGTGGCAGATACGATTCGACCGTACTCGGAGATCGACTACCGTGTCGCTGATCGCATAGCGACGATCACTCTTAGCCGCCCGGACCAGCTCAACGCGTTCACTCAGGTGATGCGAGATGAGCTGATCGACGCCTTCGACCAGGCTGACTCCGACGATGATGTGCGGGCAGTGGTTGTCACTGGCCGGGGACGGGCGTTTTGCGCAGGCGCCGACCTTTCTGCTGGCAGCGACACATTCAACGCCGACCGGCGCCAGCGATCTGGGACGGCCAGGACCATCGACGGCGTGCCGCGAGACGGTGGCGGTCAGGTAAGCCTGCGTGTCGCGGCTTCACTCAAGCCGGTGATCGCTGCCATCAACGGGCCCGCGGTCGGGGTCGGTGTCACGATGACGCTCCCGATGGACATCAGGCTCGCCGCCGATGACGCGAAGTTCGGCTTTGTGTTCTCCCGTCGCGGTCTGGTCATGGAAGCTGCGTCCAGCTGGTTCCTCCCGCGAGTCGTCGGCATCAGCCAGGCCCTGGAGTGGGTGGCCACCGGCCGGGTCTTCGATGCTGCGGAGGCCTTGGGCGGGGGCCTGGTCGCCCGGACATACCCGGCCGACGAGTTGCTGCCAGCCGCGTATGCGCTCGCCCGAGAAATCGCTGACAATACCTCCGCCGTTGCGGTTGCTACCTCTCGTCAGCTGATGTGGCGTATGCTCGGCGCCGATTCTCCCTGGGAAGCGCACCGCCTCGACTCCAGGGGCATCTATCTGCTTGGCAAGGCGCCCGATGTCGCCGAGGGGGTTAGCGCGTTCCTGGAGAAACGACTGCCCCGTTTCCCGATGCGGGTAAGCACTGACTTGCCCGACCTGGGACCGCAGTGGCCCGAGCCGCCGGGCTACCTCACGTAGCCCCGGGCCGCCGGACCAGGCTCGACTACTGCGGTCAGGACGGCGGCTTTGCTGGTGATGAAGCGTTGCGCCATTCGTCGACTGCCGCCCTGGGACGTCGCCAGGAACCTGTCGCACTGGTAATAATGCTTCGGCCCGTTGTGCGGCTGGTGGCAGAGTTGATGCCGTGACGATTGACCCGGCGCGCCGCGTCCAGGCGCTGTACGTGCCCGTCAGCGACGGCGTACGCCTGGCCGTCGACGTCTGGCTCGCGGTCGAGCGGATCGCCCGGGGCGAGCGGGTCGGCGCGGCGTTCCGGGCCACTCGCTACCACCGAGCCGAGCTTGCGCCGGGTTCGCAGCCCGAGGCGGACAGCAACCATGCTGCTGGCGAGTTGTGGAACAGCGCCGGATTCGCGCTGGTCGTCGTCGACGCGCGCGGCACCGGGGCGTCGTTCGGCTCGCGCACGATGGAGCTCGGTCCGCGTGAGATCGCCGACTACGGCGAGCTGATCGACTGGGTGGCGGCGCAGCCGTGGTCCAACGGTCGGGTCGGCCTGTTCGGCGCGTCATACGACGGCCAGGCCGCCGAGCTCGTCGCGGGCCTGGGCAACCCGCACGTGACCGCCGTCGCCGCGCCCGGTCGACCCCTACCGGGAGCTGTTCTATCCCGGCGGGTGCGCCACGGGCGGCCGGTTCGCCCGGTGGATGTGCGAGAGTCAGATCAAGGACGGCGTCGCCGGTGCGGTCGAGAGGCTGTCGGAGCTCACCGGACGGCCAGCCGGGGAGTTCACGCCGCCGACGCCGGTCAAGGGGGTGGACGGGCCGGATGGTCCGGCCCTGCTCCAGGCGGCGATCGGCGAGCACCAGGCCAATGTCGACATGCAGAAGCTTCTGGGCCGCGCGGCCTTCAGCGACGACTGCCTGCCGGGCCTCGACTGGCAAGCGACGACCCCGGCCGGCGTGAGGCCGGCCATCGAGGCCACGGGCGTGCCCATGCTGATCCGCGCCGGTTGGCTGGACGGTGCGTTCGCCGCGGGAGCGTTGCGGCGGTTCGCGACGTTCGCCAACCAGCAGGAGGTCGAGATCGGGCCCTGGGGCCACGGGGGCCGAACGTACGCCGACACGCTGCGGCCCGACGGAACGCTGGCCGGCGACCGGCTCGTGCCCGAGGGCCAGGACCGTCGGCTGGTGGAGTTCTTCACCAGGTACGTCGAGCGCGCCGAAGCGCCCGATGGCATGCGCAGCTTGACCTTCGGCACGCTCGGCACGGATCAATGGCACGCGGTCAGCTCGTGGCCTCCGGAAGGCGCCTGCCTGCGGAGCTGGTACCTCACTTCGTCAGGCCAACTGGCATCGGACGTCGGCCCGGCAGCGAACCTGCGCTACGTCGTCGAGCCCGCGGCGTCGACCGGCCCCACGAACCGATGGCTCGCGGTCGACCTCGGCCGGGGCACGGCGTACGCCGATCGCCGGGACGCCGACGAGGCGCTCCTGACGTTCACGTCCGAGCCGCTACCCGCCGGCCTCCACGTCGCCGGGTTCCCCGTGATCTCCCTGCGCCTGGCCACGTCCGGATCCGACGGCGCGATCTACGCCTACCTTGAGGACGTCGCGCCGGACGGCACAGTGACGTACCTCACCGAAGGCTGCCTCCGGTTCCTCCACCGCGCGACGACCGGACCTGCAGAGCCCACGCGGCTCGGCGTGCCCCGGAGCTTCGCCAGGGCCGACCGGCTGGCCGTCGAGCCCGGGCAGGACCTCGACGTCGCCGTGGAACTGCTGCCGATAGCCGCGCTGCTCCGGGCGGGCCACAAGATCCAGGTCGCGCTGGGCGGCCACGACGCCGCCTGCTTCGACCGGTACGGACCCCCAGACGAGACGTTCACCGTCCAGCTCGGCGACCGCTCCACGCTCGATCTGCCGATCCTGGCATGAGGCCGGTTCGCCGTCACGCCAGCAGTACCTGCAGGGCTGCCCGCATGTCATGGCGCCGTCGATTCAGGCTCGGCCGGTCGCGGGGCCAGGTGCTGGGCGGGGGCCGGCTGGGCGGACAGTTCGCCGGGGGCGGGGCTGGGCGGCGGTTGCCTGGCTGGGTCGGGTCCGAAGGCGAAGCCGGCGATCGCGCCGAGCACGGCGAACGCGGCCGCGGCGAGCAGGACGTCGTTGAGCCCGCTGGCGGTGCCGGCGCGGGCGGCGTGGGTGACACCGGCACTGGTCCTGTGCTCAGAGTCGTGATTCACCGGAATCGTCGAGCCAGTGAAAATACGTGTCCGGCCACTGGTCCACGGCCGACGTGGGTCGGCCGGGCCCTGGGGTCTCCGGTCCGGCACACGGAAACCTACGGACGCAACCCGGGATCGCCGACCCGGAGCACTTGACCGGTGATGCGATGGCCCTGGTCGCTGAGCAGGTACACGATGACGTCTGCGACCTGGTCGGGTGCGCACGGCCGGTCGGCCTCGAGCGACACCGCGTTGACGGTGATGTCGCGCTCGTGCAGCTCTACCGCGAGCACTCGGGTCAGCAGGTCTGCGGGCGCTTTGGTGGCCGCATAGACACCGTGGGTCCGCAGCGATGAACCGCCCGCTGAGCTGGACAGGTTGACGATCGCACCGCCGTCGCGAAGGTGACGGGCTGCCTCTCGGTTGACGACGAAGGTGGCCCGCGTGTTGGTCCGCATCAGCGCGTCGAACTCGTCAAGGCCGACCTCGGTTACTTCAGACGCGGTGATCCGGCTGCCGGCCGCGTGGACGACAACGTCGATGCCGCCGAACGCCGCGATCGTCTCCGCGAAGAGCCTCGTCACGTCCAGATCGTCGGCGATGTCGGCGCGGATGGCCACGGCGTTGCCGTTGTTCGCGAGGATCTCTTCGACGGCCGACTCGGCCGCACGCTGGTCGTGGAGGTAGTCGACGACGACGGCGTAACCGACGGCCGCCAGACGGCGGACCGTCGCCCTGCCAACGCCGCGGGACCCTCCGGTGACGACTGCCACGCGGCCCGCAGGCGACCCGTTGAGTGCGGTAGTCATGGCACGAGCCTGGATAGCATCACGCCGCCTCGAACCGGTGTATTCCCTTGCCCCGACTACGGGCTTATCGTGGCGCCATGCCCGCACCCAGGACACCGGCCTTCAGGGGGCGTGCTCGCGAACGCCAGGGCCTTGACGGCCTGCTGGACCGTGTCCGCGGCGATGAGAGCGCGGTACTCGTTATCCGGGGCGAGGCAGGAATCGGCAAGACCGCGCTGATGCGCTACTGCGCGCGCCAGGCCTCTGGCTGCCGGCTAGCTCAGATCCACGGCGTGGAATCCGAGATGGAGCTGCCGCTCGCGGCGCTGCACCAGCTCTGCACGCCGATGCTGAGCAGCCTGGACGCGCTGCCGGAGCCGCAGCAGCGCGCGTTGCGGGTGGCGTTCGGGTTGACGGTCGAACCTGCCCCGGACCGGTTCGTCCTGGGCCTAGCCGTTCTGAGCCTGCTGGCCGAGAACGCCGCCGAACGCCCGCTGGTCTGCCTGGTAGATGACGCCCAGTGGCTGGATGAAGCGTCGTCCCAGGTGCTCGGGTTCGTCGGACGGCGGCTGCTGGCCGAGCCGGTCGGCCTGCTGCTGGCCGTCCGGGAAGCAGCCGGCGAGCGGCTGTTTCCTGGCCTGCCGGCACTGACCCTCGCAGGGCTTACCGACGAGGACGCGCGGGCTTTGCTGACAGCCGCAGTCCCAGGTCACCTCGACGAGCGGGTTCGCGACCGGATCGTGGCCGAGACCAGGGGAAACCCGCTGGGGCTGCTGGAGCTGACGAGAGGATTGAGCGAAGCTGAGCTGGCTGGCGGCTTTGCCGGTCCGCCCACGGCGAGTCTGCCTAGTAGGCTCCAGGACCGCTATCTGCAGCGGGTGCGGGCGCTGCCGGGGCCGACCCAGCGGCTGATGCTGCTAGCGGCGGCCGACCCGACCGGGGACGCCACGCTGCTGTGGCGGGCCGCACAGAAGCTGGGACTGGGACCTGACGCAGCGGCCGCGACCGATGCGGACCAGCTGCTGAATATCGACTCCCGGGTACGATTCCGCCATCCCCTGGTGCGATCGGCTGCCTATGTGGCCGGATCCCCGGAGGATCGCCGCGCCGTCCACCTGACGCTCGCCGCGGCGACGGATGCCCGGGCCGATCCGGAGCGTCGGGTGTGGCACCTGGCTGCTGCGGCTACCGGACCGGACGAAGAGGTTGCCGCCGCACTCGAACAGGCGGCGGCCAAGATCCAGGCCCGCGCCGGGCTGGCGGCCTCGGCGGCCTTCCTCCAGCGGTCGGTGACGCTGACCGCCGAGCCGGGACGGCACACCGAACGGGCCCTGGCGGCAGCCCTCGCGCACCTGCACGCCGGCGCGTTCGACACCGCGCTCGGCCTGCTGGCCCGAGCCGAGGCCCACGCGGTCGACGATCTTCAGCGTGCCCGCGTCGAGCAACTCCGAGGGCAGATCGAGTGGGCATCCGTTGCCGGGCGCGACGCACCAGTTCTGCTGCTGCAGGCCGCCAGGAGACTCGAATCACTCGATGCTGGGCTCGCCCGGGAGACCTACCTTTACGCCTGGGTGGCGTCCCATCTCGCTGGTCCCCTCGCCGGGGCCGGCGGGCTCCTGCCGGAGGTTTCCCGGGCGGCACGAGCGGCCCCGCGGCCAGCCGGGGCTCTGCGGCCTTGTGATCTCCTCCTCGACGGCCTGACGAGGATGATCGTCCAAGGGCGTGCGGCAGCGGCGCCGGCTATCCGGCGGGCGGTGAACAAGTTTCTCGATGATCAGGTGTCCGGTGAGGAGTGGCTGCAGTGGGGGATCTTCGCCCAGATGGCAGCCATGGCCGCGTGGGACTTCGACAGCTGGGTCGCGTTGAGCACCCGGCATGTCGAGTTCGCCCGCGCCTCGGGCGCCCTCGCTCCGTTGTCCATCGCCTTGAACGGACGCGGACAGGTGGCCACGCATTGCGGCGACTTCGAGACAGCGACGTCGCTGGCCGCCGAGAAGGACGTCGTCAACGAGGTGACCGGAATCCGCCTGGCCGCAACCTGTGATCTGCTGCTCGCCGGGTACCGAGGCCGGCCTGCGGAAGCGGAACCGCTCTTCACGGCGACCACTGAGGACTCGATGGCTCGCGGGGAGGGATTCGCCGTTCAGCTGGCCAACTGGTCCGAAGCGGTCCTCCATAACGGCCTCGGGCGCTACGCAGAGGCGCTGGCCGTGGCGGAGCCGGCGACCGAGGAGACCTACTCGCCGCTGAGCACGCAGCTGGTTCTGCCCGAACTGATCGAGGCTGCCGTAAGAACCGGACGGGCGGATCTTGCCAGAGAAGCGCTAGGCCGGCTGTCGGCCATGATCATTGAGGGTTCCGACTGGGCGAAGGGCCTGGAGGCGCGCTCGCGAGCGCTGGTCAGCGAAGGCCAGAACTGCTCGCCACCGGCGAGAAGGTCCGCAAACGCGAGGTCGACACGCACAGCCAGCTCACCCCGCAGGAGGAGCACATCATCCGGCTGGCCCGAGACGGACGCACCAACCCCGAGATCGCCGCGGAACTATTCATCAGTACGCGCACCGTCGAATGGCACCTGCGCAAGGTGTTCGCCAAACTGGGCATCACCTCCCGCCGGGACCTCCACAACCCTGTGTCCCCGCGAGGTCAGCACACGCCATCCGGCTAGATCACAGGTTCCCCACTGGGGCCACCCGCCCTCCTGCACGTATACCGACCAGGGTTCGGCACGGGCTCGACGCACCTAGCCGAGGCGCGATCGTGAAAGCGATACCAGCCCCAGAAGGAGGCCCTGATGCCCTCGATGTCCACCGCCCCCGACGGTCCCGGCTCCGTCTCCGGGGCAGGCGACGGCCTGCCCAGCGACCTGCGTGAGGGCTACGCCGAGATCGGCGATGTACGGTTGCATTACGTCGAGGCCGGGGAGGGGCCGCTGATCGTCCTGCTGCACGGCTTCCCCGAGTTCTGGTACGCCTGGCGGCAGCAGATCGCACCGCTCGCGGCGGCAGGATTCCGCGTCGTGGCACCCGATACGCGCGGCTACAACCTGTCATCGAAGCCGGACGGCGTCGCAGCCTACGACATCAGCCTGCTGGCCGCCGACATCCGGGATCTGATCCACGAACGCGGCGCCGAGACCGCGATGCTGGTCGGTCACGACTGGGGCGGCAGCATCGCCTGGGCCGCCGCGATGAACCATCCCGAGGTCGTGGACCGGCTGGCTATCCTCAACGCGGCTCACCCGCGGAAGCTATCGCAGGGACTGCACCACCCGGCCCAGCTCCGCAAGTCCTGGTACTTCTTCTTCTTCGACCTCCCCGACCTGCCCGAAACCGTCGTGCACGCCAACCACTGGCATTTCTTCCGGCACTTCCTGCACGACGCCCGCCCGGCCTTCACGCCGGAGCAAACCGACCGCTACGTCGAGGCCTGGTCCCAGCCCGGCGCGGCCACCGGGATGATCAACTACTACCGGTCCTCCGTACGGACCCCGCCCAAGAAAGCCGAAGCGCAGATTCACCAGGTCAAGGCGCCCACCCTGGTCATCTGGGGAGAACGCGATCGCTACCTCAGCCCCGAACTCGCCGAGCCCGAACACGACGACGTCCCCAACCTGGACCGCGTCGAGCGCCTGCCCGACGCCTCGCACTGGGTGCACCACGACGAGGCCGAGCGCGTCACGCAACTGCTCATCGACTTCTTCGCCCCTGCCGCGCCAGCCAAGAACTGACCAGGGATGACTCAGGCGTACTCCACGCTGCGGGTCGCCCGGGTATCAGAGTTGTCCGGTGGCGTCGCTGATGGCTTGGTCGAGGATCGCCAGGCCGAGCGAAAGCTCGTCCTCGGCGGCGGTCAATGGCGGGGCGATCCGGAAAACGCCGCCCATGCCGGGCAGTTGCACGATGTTTATGTGCAGGCCTAGTTCGAGGCAGCGTCTGGTGACGAGGGCGCCCAGCTCGTCGGAACTGCGTTTGATCTGGCGATCCACGACCAGTTCTAGGCCGGCCAGCAGGCCACGTCCCCGGATATCGCCCACGATCTCGTGTCGGCGCGCGATCTGTTCGAGGCCCTGCCGGAGAATGCCGCCCAGGTGGCGGGCGCGCTCGTCGAGCCGGTCGCGTTGCAGCACGTCCAGGACGGTGGTGCCGACGGCCGCCGGCAGCGGATCCGCGACGTGCGTGGTGAAGAACAAGAATCCCCGGTCGTGCGCCGCCTTTTCGAGTTCGGCGCTGGTCAGTACGGCGGCCAGCGGAAGGCCGGCGCCGAGTGTCTTGGACAGGGTCAGGATGTCGGGGACGACGCCGTCGCGCTCGAAGGCGTACCAGGTGCCGGTGCGGCACAGCCCGGTCTGGGCCTCATCAATGATCAGCAGCATTCCGCGTTCGGCGCACTTGTCCCGCAACGCCGGCAAGTAGCCGGGCGGCGGCTCGATGATGCCGCCGGAGCTGAGGATCGGCTCGACGATGGCCGCGGCCAGGCTGCCGACCGACTGCGCGTCAATCAGGTCGAAACCGAAGTCCAGCTGACGCTGCCAGTCGAGTTCGCCGTCGGCGGTAGTGAAATCAGGACGGTAGCGGTTGGGTGCGGGGATGGCGAAGTTGCCCGGCGCGGCCGGGCCGTAGCCCTTCCTGCCCGCGCTGTAGGTGGCGCCTGCGGCCGCTTGCGTCATGCCATGCCAGGACCGGGCGAACGAGACGATCTCGTGCTTGCCGGTGACGAGTTTTGCCATCCGGATGGCCGCTTCGTTCGACTCGGCGCCGGTGGTCAGCAACAGCGCCTTCTCCAGCGGCTCGGGCAGCGTCCCGGCCAGACGGCGGGCTAGGTCGACGACAGGGCGGCTGAGCATGCCGCTGAACAGGTGGTCGAGCTTGGCCGCCTGCCGCGTGACGGTGGCGACGATCTCCGGGTGCGAGTGGCCCAGGATCGCGCTCATCTGGCCGGAGGTGAAGTCAAGGATCTGGCGGCCGTCCTCGGTGAACAGGAAGCTCCCGCCGGCGTGATCAATGACCTCCCGGGTAAACGCGCCCGCGCCGGCGTAGCGGATCAGGTGCCGGTCGGCGTCGGCCCAGAAAGCGTCGTCGGTGGAAAGCGGGGCGGAGGTCGGAGCGGCCATGGCTCCGACGTTACGTCCGGCCCAGGCGACCCGTCCATCTCACCATCCTGGCCGGGATCTGGCTTGTGGCCGGGCGCTGGCGGCGGCCGGGGCGGTGGGCCCGGGCCGGATGACTCTAGCGGCACGCGGTACGGGGGCCGGTGGGCCCGGGCCGAAAGGACAGGGAGAATGCCCCCCCGAGGACAGGGAATTCTCCTCTGAAAAGCGGAAAAGAAAAATCCGATTGTGGTCATGACATCGCAGCAGCCAGACGAAAGAAAGGCATGTCATGACCGCCAGGAAAACCCCCGCCGCCACGATCCGCACCGAGCGCGAGCCGTCCGCCCGCCGCGGCAGGGCCGCCGCCGTCCTCGGCGTCGCGGCGCTCGCCGCGGCCAGCGCCCTGGCCGTGGGCGGCACCGCGGGCCGTGCGGACGCCGCGGTCGCCACCAACTGCGCGGCCAAGCCCAGTAGCTGCGGCTACCCGGACGCGACGAACACCGGCGTCCCCGCCGGGACGGCCCTGAAGGCGGTCCCGGGCCAGCTGACCAGCGGGCCGGGCTGGACCTGGAACGCCTCGACCGGCACCGTGACCGTGACCGCCAAGGGCACCGTGCTCAGCGGCCTGGCCATCACCGGCACCCTGCAGATCAGCGCCTCCAGCGTGACCGTCAAGAATGTCCAGGTCACTAGCGGCGGGAATTTCGGCATCAGCCTCGCGCACACCACCGGCGTAACGATCCAGAATTCCACGATCAGCGGACAGAACTCCACCACGGGCCGGGTCAGCTACGCGATCGATGACGTGTACGGCGACTCCACAGGCATGATCATCAAGGCCAACAACATCTCCAGTTTCCGCACCGCCGTCCAGGTATCTACCGGGCAGGTGGACAGCAACTACATCCACAACCCCGGCTACGTCGCGGGCGACCACACCAACGGCATCTACGTCAACGGCGGCACCCAGCCGCTGATGATCTGGAACAACACGATCTTCGACAGCATGGGGCAGACCGACGCCATCAACCTCGACGCCGGCACCCCCGGACCCAGCGCGCCGGTGGCCAGCAAGACCATCTCGGACAACCTGCTCGCCGGCGGGGCCTACACCCTCTACGGCGGCGCCGCCGGCGGCAGCCCCACCTCGAACATCGTCATCCAGGACAACCGGTTCGGCCAGCTCTACTACCCCAAGAGCGGCCTGTACGGCCCCGCCTACTACTTCGACGCCGCCGGGACGGGTAACAAGTGGTCCATGAACATCTGGGACACCACCGGGCAGACCGTCCCCGCCCCGTGACCACCGAGCTGCGACGGTGCGTCACGCCAGCGTCGCCGGCCCGCCCACAGCGGGCCGGCGACACCGGCATCCCCGGGACAACAGCAAGCCAGCACGACCCCGGCCGCGCCGGCAAGTCAGTTTGATTAGCAAGGCTAACCAGATTTCGCCGGACCCAAACGGGAGCCAAAGGAGCCAGGCAGGTGGCTTTACTTCCAGCGTGGCCAGGTCGCCGAGGTGAGGCTGAAGCTCAGGGGCGCGGGTCGCAGCCCTTTCCTCCTCGGCTGTCCGCGCGTCAGGATGGATGAAGGCTCAGCGGCTGATCGAGAGCCAGACGCTCGACGGCCACATCCCGAGAGAATCCGATCTACAGCATTTGCTCATTTAGGGGTCTCCATTTAACCGGAGCTGCGCAGGTCAGCGCCCTGCCGTGAGAGTCCGCGTGGCGGGGCCGACTCCCCGGCCTGACTTGCGGGTTCTGTAGTGTCGGCCGCAGATTTACTCCGGTTAAATGGAGAGCCCAATGCTCATTTATGTAACTGAGTTAGCGTTAGCCGCAGAGCCCAGCAGGCTCCCAGGGTGGCATGTGATCTGCGCGGGAGTGGTTGATGACCGCACGCGAGACGGCTAGGCGCCACGCCCGTGCGTGGCGGGCGGAGATCTGCGACGCTGCGCGGATGAGCGAAGCCCTCCGGCCCGCAGGCACCATCCAACCCGCCTTTCCAGTTCCGGTACTTCTAGGGAGCGTCTCGTGAACAAGCCGGCTTCGGTCCCCGGGCATTTTGACGCCGTAGTGGTGGGTGCCGGTTTCTCAGGCCTGTACATGCTCTACCGGCTACGCCAGCTCGGGCTGTCGGTGAAGGTCTTCGACTCGGCGGACGATGTCGGCGGGACGTGGTACTGGAACCGCTATCCCGGGGCTCGCTGCGACATCCCCACCACGGACTACACCTACAGCTTCGACCCGGAACTGGAGAAGGAGTGGACCTGGTCGGAGAAGTACGCCACGCAGCCGGAGATCCTGGAGTACCTCCGGTTCGTGGCCGACCGCCACGGGCTGCGCTCTGACATCGAGTTTTCTACCGCTGTCACCTCTGCCCGCTGGGACGAGCCGGAGCAACGGTGGAGGATCACGACCGACCGCGGGAAGGAGATCCGGTGCCGCTACTACATCATGGCCACCGGCTGTCTTTCGATGCCCAAGTCGCCCGACATCGAAGGCGCGGGCCGTTTCGCCGGGCAGGTCTACTTCACGAGCCGCTGGCCTCACGAGGGCGCTGACTTTACGGGCCAGCGGGTCGCGGTCATCGGAACCGGTTCGTCGGGCATCCAGTCCATCCCGCTCATCGCCCGCCAGGCCCGCCAGCTCACGGTCTTCCAGCGCACCGCGAACTTCTCCATCCCCGCGCACAACGGTCCTGCCCCGGCCGATCGGCTGGAGCAGCTGGACGTGGGCCGCGACGCGTACCGGCATGCCGCCCGGTGGTCCCGCGGAGGGGTGCCTCTTGAGCCGACCGACGTCCTCGGCGTCACCGCCAGCGAGTCGGTCCGCCGGGAGCGCTTCGAGGCGGCCTGGGAGCAGGGCGAGCTGTTCGGCATTCTCAACGTCTTCGCTGACCAGGGCGTGAACCCAGCTTCGAACGACATCGTGGCCGAGATGATCCGCGAGAAGATCCGCTCGGCTGTGAAAGATCCCGAAACTGCCGAGGCGCTCTGCCCGAAGGACCATTACTTCGGTACCAAGCGGCCGTGCCTCGATACCGGCTACTTCGAGACCTACAATCTGCCGCACGTCCGGCTCGTCGACCTGCGTAAGCAGCCGATCGTCAGCATCACCGAGGATGGAATCGAGACGGCGGACGAGTCGTTCGGCTTCGACGCCATCGTGTACGCCACCGGCTTCGACGCCATGACCGGCGCCCTGGTGGCTGCGGACGTCGCTGGCCAGGATGGTTTGTCCCTCAAGGAGAAGTGGGCGGCCGGACCATCTACGTACCTGGGTCTCATGACCGCCGGGTTCCCGAACTTCTTCATGCTCACCGGGCCTGGCAGCCCTTCCGTCCTGTCGAACATGACCGTGTCGATCGAGCAGCACGTCGACTGGGTGGCCAGGTGCCTGGAGGACATGTGCGAAGAGGGCTTGGAGACGATCGAGCCGACTGCGCTGGCCGAAGCGGGCTGGGACCAGCACGTTCAGGACTGCGGCGCCATTACCTTGTATCCCACCGCCAACTCCTGGTACATGGGCGCCAATGTTCCCGGCAAGCCGCGTGTGTTCCTGCCCTACATCGGCGGGGTGGATGCGTACCGGCAGGCGTGCGACGAGGTGGCCTCGCAGGATTACCTCGGATTCCGGATGACCGGCCCGGGCGGGGACCGGTGCCGGGACGGGGTGGTCCGCAGCATGCAGCCCGATGTCGCCATGGTCCTGGAGTTCGTGGCCGCGCTGGGCCTGCCGCCCATGGAGACCCTGTCGGACGCCGACGCGCGGGCCTTGATGGCGGCCACCGCAGAAGGCCGCCCGCCAGGTCCCGAGCTGGGCGAGGTCACCGACGGAGTGATCCCCGGCCCGGCCGGGGACCTGCCGTACCGGCTGTACCGCCCGGGCGGGCCGTCCGGACGCCCGCGCCCGCTGGTGGTGTACTTCCACGGCGGCGGCTGGGTGCTCGGCAACCTGGACTCGGACGATCCGCTATGCCGGGACCTCTGCGCGCGCTCGGGCGCGGTGGTGATGTCGGTGAATTACCGCCACGCCCCCGAGGTTCGCTTTCCCGCCGCCGTGCTGGACGCCTTCGCGGCCGTGCAGTGGGCGGACGCCAACGCCACCGAACTGGGCGGCATCCCCGGTCAGCTCGCCGTCGCCGGCTGGAGCGCGGGGGCCAACGTAGCCGCCGTCGCATGCCAGCTGGCCCGCGACGCCGCAGGCCCGCGCATCTCAGGGCAGCTGCTGATATGCCCTGTCGTGGACTCGGACATGACCCGGCCGTCCTATGAGGAAAACGGCGACGGGTACATCCTCACCACGGCGCTGATGCGGTGGTTCTGGGATCACTATGCCGATCCGGCCGACCGCGGCGACCCCCGCGCCGCCCCGCTGCGCGGCGATCTGGAAGGCCTGCCCCCAGCCTGCATCGTCGCCGCGGACTTCGACCCGTTGCGGGACGAGGGCGTCGCCTACGCGCGCGCCTTGGAGGCCGCCGGGGTACCGGTCCGCCTCGCCCGGGCCCGCGGGCACACCCACACCTCAGTGACCATGGTCGACGTGGTCATCTCCGGGGCGCCGGTACGCGCCGGGATCGGAGAGGCGCTCAGGGATTTCTTCCCGTCCGCCGAACTACAGGAGCAGGTGAGCTAGAAGTAGGGGAACACGAGGGGGAACACCCAGTACCCGTCCCTGAACCGTCCGACGTCCCAGCGCCATTTACCCGCGTACCAGAACCTGACCGCCATCCGGGCGTAGCGCAATGGCGGCCTGTGACCGAGCGGTGATGCGCGGACGCCTGGCGCGGCCTTGCGGCCGATCCTCGATCCGTCACAATGAAACCACCGGGACCATTGCGGCCTTTCCCGCCACGGCAGCTGATAGGGCGTCAATCGACAAGGAGTGAGGGCATGGCGTGGGACTTCTCCACCGACCCCCAGTTCCAGGAGAAGCTCGACTGGGTCGAGCGGTTCTGCCAGGAAAAGGTCGAGCCGCTCGACTACGTATTCCCCCATGCGGTGCGCTGGCCAGACCCGGTGAAGGCGTACGTCCGTGAGCTCCAGCTTCAGGTCAAGGACCAGGGCCTGTGGGCGATCTTCCTCGACCGGGAGCTGGGCGGCCCAGGCTTCGGGCAGCTCAGGCTGGCTCTGCTCAACGAGGTGATCGGCCGCTACTCCGGGGCACCGTCGATGTTCGGCGCGGCGGCACCCGATACCGGGAACATGGAGATCCTCGCGGCCTACGGCACCGAGGAACAGAAGAAGCGGTGGCTTGAGCCGCTGCTCAACCAGGACATGTTCTCGGCGTACTCGATGACCGAACCGCAGGGCGGCAGCGACCCGAACCTGTTCAGGACCCATGCCGAACGGGACGGCGATGAGTGGATAATCAATGGCGAGAAGTGGTTCACCTCGGCCGGACGGGTCGCCGACCTACTGTTCGTGATGTGCACCAACGGCATGTTCGTGGTGCCCCGCGCCACCCCGGGCGTCGAGATCATGCCGGAGCCGAGGAACCACAATCACATCATCTACCGTGACGTCCGGGTGCCCGCAGACCACCTGCTCGGCCCGGAAAACGGCGCCAAGGTCCTCGCCCAGCGCCGCCTCGGCGGCGGCCGCATCCACCACGCCATGCGCACTATCGCCCAGTGCAAGCTCGCCTTCGACATGATGTGCGAGCGGGCGCTCAGCCGCGAGTCGCACGGCAGCCTGATCGCCGAGCACCAGATGGTGCAGGAGAAGATCGCCGAGTCCTACGCCGCGATCAAGATGCTCCGGCTGTTCGTACTCGAGACCGCCTGGAAGATCGACCAGACCTCGACGCTCGAGGCCCGCACCGACATCGCGGCGGTGAAGTTCACCATGGCCAAGGTGCTGCGCGAGGTGTCTTACAACGCACTGCACATCCTGGGCTCGCTCGGCACTACCGATCTCACGCCGATCCAGGCCATGTACGCGTCCGCACCTACCATGGGCATCGCCGACGGCGTCGACGAGGTGCACATGGCCACGGTGGCCCGCCGGGTGCTCAGGGGCTACCGCCCGCACGAGGGAAACTGGCCCACCGAGTACATCCCGGCCAAGCGCGAACAGGCGTGGCAACGGATGCGCCCCGTCCTCGACGCCCGTCCGGACCTCGCCCGCGCGGCCGAGAAGTACGCCGGCCGCCAGTAAGCCACGTCTTGCCGGCCCGCTCAAGCGCCGGGTGTGAAGTCGATCCGGTCGGCCGACTCGCCCCGGCCGATTAGGACCGTGGCCACCAGCTGCGGCGGGAACAGGCCGTGCTCGACGACCCCGGGCGTCGATGACAGCCGAACGGCCAGCGCCGCCGGGTCGTCGACTGGCCCGTGGTAGTCGGCGATCACGCCGCCGTCCGGGCTCATCGGGACGTCGCGCAGCGAGGCCGGGCTGACCCGGCGCATGGTGGCGCGCAGCCCGAAGGACAGTAGCTCGAGCGGGACCGGGGCGTGCAGGGCCGGGACCGGCTTGGAGGAGTCGGCGATAACAACGAACTGGTCCGCGGCCGCGGCCACGATCTTCTCCCGGGTGTGTGCGCCGCCGCCGCCCTTGACCAGCCAGCCGTCCGGGGCGATCTGGTCGGCACCGTCGATGGTGATATCGAACCGGTCGATGCTCGTGACGTCCTCGATCCTCAGGCCCAGTTCACGCGCGGCGTGCTCGGTACGCGGCGACGTGGCGGCGCAGACGATGTTGAGGGATCGCTTGGCCAGCGCCGGGAGCAGATACGCCACGGTCGAGCCGGTGCCAAGCCCGACGGTCATGCCGTTCTGGACCAGTTCCGCGGCCGCTTCCGCAGCGACCTGCTTTTCTCGCTCCATGCTCATGACCGTATGCCTCCAGGTGGCGGTCGTCGCTGGGCATCACCATACGGTCAGGCGCCGCCAGGGACGCGACAGAGCGCCGCTCTGCCGCCCTGGCATGATGACGTGATGACCTTGTCTGCGGACTTCTCGGCCACGCCTGACCGCCAGCACGGGGCGGAGATCCAGCGGCTATGTGACGCCATGGAGGCAGCTGACGAGGCTGGCCGTTACCCGCAGCTGACCGTGGAGCGGCCCTGGTCAGTCCACAATCCGGTGCTGGAGGGTGAATTCGCTTCACCCAAAGCCATCCGCTGGTACCTGGAGCGGGAACTGAGCCGGCTAGCAGCAAGCGGCGCCCGGATCTCGGTCGGTCCCGGGCGCGAAGCGCTAGACCTGCGTGATAAGGGTCTTGCACCAGCGGTTGACGAAAGCCGCTGGGATCTGCGGCGCAAGAAACTGTTCCTGTTCGCGCCGGAGCGCATGGCGCTGTCAATCGACCGGCTCCGGCACTACACCGGGACCCCCGCCGAGTCGTTCCAGCGGTACGTGCTGCTGACGAACTACTCCTGGCACGTGGAGGAGTTCCGCGCCGCCCTGCCCGGTTGCGCCGGCCCGGATTCTGATGGCCGCCAGATGCCCGCGTGGCATCACATGCTTCCCGGGCGTTCGGGCGTGACCATGGTGAACATAGGAGTCGGGCCGTCTAACGCCAAGACGATCACCGATCACCTCGCTGTGCTGCGCCCGGACCTAGTGCTGATGATCGGGCACTGCGCCGGCCTGCGCAACCACCAGGAAACCGGAGACCTGGTGCTGGCGACCGCCTACGTGCGCGATGACCGTGTCCTTGACGACATACTGCCGCTGAGCGTTCCGGTCGTATCGAACCACACGCTGAACACGCTGCTGCTCGGCGAGTTGACCGCCCGGCGCCTGCGCAGCCGGATGGGGATCGTTTACACCACCGCGAACCGGAACTGGGAGCTGCACCTGGCACTGGTCGAAGATCGCCTCCGTCAATCGCGCGCCCTCGCCGTCGACATGGAGTCCGCGACCGTGGCCGCTAACGGATTCCGCTACAGGATCCCCACCGCCACCTTGCTGGCGGTCAGCGACAAACCGTTGCACGCCCAGCCCAAGCTCAGCGCGGACGCCCAGAACTTCTACGCCGGCAGCCGCCGCCAGCACGTCGAGATCGCCATCTCCGTAACCGAAAAGGTGAGGCAGCTGTACCCAGGTGGCCTGCCCGCGGCCGACCTCCGCTCCGCCGACGAGCCGCTGCTCGGCACAACCGACGCCGAGCCGACTCAGGCGCCAAGCCCTTGCCACCCTCCCCTATAGGCAATGCCGTTTAGCCGGATGTCCCCGGTGGGGCGCCGCGCGGGCGCGGAATGCCAACCAATCACATCAGCAGCACCAGCACCGCATTCCCGGGTCAGCTTGTTGGTTGCGTGGGCGGCGCAGACGTCGGAGCAGGCTTCCGTCACTCTGGCACCACCCGTACCAGGTCATACGACATCATGGACGCGGCCTCCCTGCCGTATGATCCGCGGGCCCGGGCCCCCGCGGCGGGCGGCAGGACACGGCAGGCCGCAACCTCCACCGTTAGGTCCACAGTGGCGGGACGCGGCGATGGGTTCGTGACGCACGGCCGGAAACGGGTTACGTCGCGGGTCTGGGATGCGGCAGTATCAGCCACATGACCGAACTCACCGATGTTTCCGGCGCATTCGGCTACGGCGACTCGATCCTGGTCGGCGAGCGGGTGCGACTGCGCGGCGTGCGTGATGACGACCTGCCCACGCTCGCGAAGTGGGAGATGGATCCCGGGCGCATGACCACGCTGACGAACAAGGTGGCCCCGCCGTCGGAGGCCGCGGCCAAGGAGCGCATCGCGAAGTGGAGCGCGAACGAGAAGGACGACCTCGGCTTCGCCATCGAGACGCTCGGCGATCCTCCGGTGCTGGTCGGAAATATCGGGTTGTATGGCGCGCACCCCAAGGACCGGTGCGCGACGATCGGGATCGCCCTCGGCCGCGAGCACATCGGTCGTGGTGCACCGCATTCAGCTCGGCGTGGCTCCGTTCAACCCCGCCGGGATCCGTGCCTACGAGAAGGCGGGGTTCGTCGAGGAGGGCCGCTATCGCGAGTCGGTGCTGCACGACGGGCGCTGGTACGACGAGGTACTGATGTCAATCCTCGACCACGAGTGGGCGGCCCGCCGATCATCCGGCCGATGAGCAGGCAGGGGGACGTGCCGCCGCGGCGGAACCCGGCCCGGTAGGCGAGCGTGACCGGGATCTGCGTGCCGTCCTCCGCGGGCACGGCGATCCGCGCGGTGCGGTACCGGGCCGGGTCGTAGCCCGGCACCAGCTGCCGTTTGCGCAACTGCCACTCGCCGCTCGCCAGGTCCACGTCGTGCCAGGACGGCGGGGCGATCAGCGACTCGGTACGTACCGTGACGCTGGCGGCCTGGTAGTCGGGGTTATCAGCCAGCTCCAGCGTGACGTGAGGGCTGGCGGTCTGGGTCAGGCGCTGTGCCCGGTGTGCCGGTCGAGGACCCGCAGCTGCGTCGCCGCCCCGCGCCGCTCGGTGAGGACGAGGTATCGGGCGAACGCGTCGCAGGCCACCAGGCGGGTATCGGCCGACTCGCCGCCAACCTCCCTCCAGCTGTCCGCGCCCGGCGCCGTGACGGGTGCCTTCACGAGCCGGAACTCGGTGGCGCCATCGTTGGTGACCAGGTACAGGTCGCCGCCGTCGGGGCCGTCGGCATAATCGGCCCGGTACTCGATACCGCGCCGCCGGGGCTGGACAACCATAGGGGCCGAACGGATGTCCGTTGCCAGGATGTACCGCGTCTCCGTGGTCTCGCGGCTTTCGCATTCGATGAAGATGACAGCGCCGCTGCGGCTGAGCCGCACGAAGACCTCGAACCGCTCGTCGTCCTCGGTGTACACGCACACGTCGTCGTCAGGATCGGTATCGACGTCGTGCCGCCACACCTGGTACGGCCGGTAGATGGGGTCGGTGACGGTGTAGAAGACCGACCGTGAGCCGGCGCCGGCATGACCTTGCGGCTCACCCGGGTGAAGCCGGCGGTCCGTGAGGTGCTCAAACGCGACGGCGTCTTGGAGCACATCGGCGAGGACAAGACCTACGCGAACATCGAGCAGGCCGTAGAGGCACAGATGACCGCACAAGGAGACAGCCGCGCAGACGTATGATCAAGCCCGCGCCGAGGTGGGATTCCACGGCCGTCCTTGTCAACCCGCGTACTAGGCCTGCTGCTGGGCGCGGATGTGCCGGACGACTTGCCCCAGATCTTCCGATCCCGCCTCAGGAAAGGCGATGAGCCAGTCATGCACGATCCGCAGCAACGGCAGGTCAGCCGTTGCTGTCGCCAGCGTGACGTCCTTGGCGGCCAGCCGGAGCGGGTAGTTGGCTCCTTGTGCGAAGGCGCGGCCGGCTATCCCGGCCAGCGGCCCGTTGGCTAGGGCGCCGGTCACGAGTTCCTCGGGAAGCCCGAATGCATCACCCAGGGCCATGGCTTCCCCGACCACGGTGACACCGGCGATCACGGCGTTGATCAGGACAACCTTGAGTGCCGCGCCATTCCCGATCGCGCCGCACTCCGTTACGGTGCCGAATACCTCCAGAATGGGGCGGACCTTCGTGAGATTCCCGCCCGCCAGCACGACCAGCTGCCCGGAGGCAGCCCGGTCCGCGCTGCCCATGACCGGCGCGTCGACCAGCGCGACGCTGCCGGGCAGGAGGGCGGCGACCTCCCCGAGTGCCTGCGGGCCGATGGTAGAGGCCTCGATCAGGGTGGTGCCCGGTCGCAGCTGCCGGGCGATAGCGCCGATGACCTCCCGCACCGCGGTTGGATCGGCGAGCATGGTGATGACCACGTCGGCTTCACGAACCGCCTCGGCCGGACTCGCCGCTACGGTGGCGCCCTCCGCCTGGAGCGGCTCGGCGCGTGACGCCGTGCGGTTCCAGACGGTCAGCGGGTAGCCCGCCGCGAGCAGGCGCCTGGCCATCGGACTGCCCATTATCCCCAGACCGATAAAGGCTATTGTCTCCATGCGCTCCATCCGGGTGTTCCAATCGTCAAGGTTCTCTAGGGCAGGCCCGCGGCGAGGAGCGGCAGCGGGGCGTCGATCAGGTGGCCAGAAGATGATCTGGCGGATCGTGTAAGCGAGAGCGTATAGCCACCAGCAGCGCGGTCACCTCCCTGGCGAGGCCCCGCAGCCCGGGCGGCGCAGGCTGCACGCATAGATGCTCATAGGCGGTCCCCGGCATCGCGGCGGTCAGCGACCATGACAGCCGGTCATCTCCGCCGCAGTCCAGGACCACCGGGACGGGAAGGAATCCCCGGAGCCTGCCGAGGAGCTCGGCCTCCCGGGCGAGGCGGCTTCGGTCCCCCCGCCACGCCACCCGCAGGTAGCCGGTTTCCAGCCGCCACACATCGTTGTTGTTGCTAGGGACAAGCCGGGCACCGCTGACCGGGAACGGGAGCGTGCGCGCCAGTATCTCCAGGCGGTAAGCGGCGGACGCCGCATCCCACGGCTCGAGCGGGCTGACGGCGATGACGTCCTGGTAGAACGGGCCGAGACCGTCACGGCTGGCTGGCACGACGAGAATTCTCGCAAATACCGGGCCGTGTCACGCTGGCACCACCATTGCGCGACGGTAAATCCCTTGGGCCGGTCCGTGGACCGGGCTTACACTGAAGACATGAAGGTCAGTTTCACCTGCGCGGCCGCGCGAGCTATCGGCTCGCCGGTTGCCGCTGCCTGACCTGACGAATTTCGCGCTGGCGACCGGAACGGTTCGCTAGCGCCCTTTGTGTCATGGCTGTCAATGGCCGCGCCAGCGGTTCCTTTCCGGTGCCGGAAACCAGAAAGGGATCTACGCCATGAACGTCACAGAAACGATCCGGACCTTCCTTGAGTTCTTCGGTGACCGGGGCCACCCGGTACTGCCGAGCAGCTCGCTGGTGCCCCCCAAAGGTGACCCGGTCCTGTTCACCACCGCGGGGATGCATCCGCTGACCCGGTACCTGGAAGGCCACCCCCATCCGCAAGGCAGGCGGCTGGCTGGCGTGCAGCGCTGCCTGCGCACCACGGATCTGGACGAGGTTGGCGATGACCGCCACCTGACCGTGTTCCAGATGCTGGGTTCCTGGTCGCTGGGCGACTATAACGGGCCGCAGAGCTTGCGCTGGGGCTGGGAACTGCTCACCGACGGTTTCGGCATCGGCCGGAGCCGACTGCATGCCACGGTGTTCGGCGGCGATGACCAGGTGGGCCCCGATCTGGCGTCGTGGCAGACCTGGAGCGAGCTCGGCGTCCTGGTCGAGCCGCTCGGGCCGGACAACTGGTGGTCGAATGGCCCGACCGGCCCGTGCGGGCCGGACTCGGAGCTGTTCGCGTGGACCGGCGACAGCCCGCCGCAGGGTACGCCGGGCACCGATGGGCGCTGGATGGAGCTGTGGAACCACGTGACGATGAGCTACCGGCGGCACGACGACCGCGGCCTGGAGCCGCTGCCGCAGCGCAGCGTAGACACCGGAATGGGCCTGGAGCGGCTGCTGATGGTGGTGCAGCATCAGCCCTCCGTGTTCGGCTCCGACCTCTTCCGGCCCTGGACGACCGCGCTCTCGGGCCTGTGGCAGCCCGACCAGGGGTCGCTGCGCCTGCTCACCGACCACCTGCGATCCAGCATCGTGATCATCGGCGACGGTGTCACCCCGTCCAATACCGGCCGCGGCTACGTACTGCGCCGACTGCTCCGGCGTGCGCTCACCGTGCTGTGGCGCCCAGACAGCACCAGGACGCTGGATGAGCTGCCTACGTCGCTGGTCGAGCAGACCCTAGCGCAGTTCGGCCAGCACGATAAGCACGGCATGATCCGCGACGTGCTCCGCGGCGAGGAACGCAGGTTCGCAGATCTGCTCACCCGAGGCCGCAAGCTGCTGGACCAGCTCGGCCCTGGCCGGCCGCTGACAGAGGCGGACCTGCGGTATCTGCACCAGACGCACGGCATCCCGCCGGAACTGGTCACCGAGCTGATGGACTAGCCGCACGCTGCGGCCGCGGAGGCGGTGCGCAGCGGCGCGAGCGCGGTGCTCCAGGCGATGACCTGCTCCACTGCACCAGGACTAGACAACGACTTCCATATCTCGCACACACGGTCTCCATCCAGGCTCCATCGCTTCACGTTACCGAGGACGCGGCTGCCGGGTTGTCCGGTCCAGGCGAAGGTTGCGATGTCCTGTGCCGTAGAAGTTCTGGCATTGTCAGCATGTCTGGGGCATCGAGCGATCCACTGCCAGTAAGCTGAGGCACCTGGTGATAAGCCGGGCATGGTCAAGCTCGGCGCGCGGGATCGCGCCCAGCTCGTCGTGTTCGCCCATGAGGCCGGGCTGGTCGGTCCCGGCTCGACCACCTAGCTCTCCGCCCGGTCTTGCATTTCCCAGGCGTGCTCGAGGACGTGCCAGGCGATCCGGCGGGCCGCGTAGCGGGTGGCCCAGCCACGCTGCACCACAGGTGAGCCGTCCGAGGGGGCGCCCACCACGGCGGCGATCGCCTTGCGCAGTTCCTCGATCGCGGCGATGTCGCCGGGGGCTGGCCGCTTGAGCTTGACCCCGAGCTTGCGCGCGTAGGCCGTGTCGGCGCCGATCACGTGGTCGATCAGCTGGTCCGGGTCTCGCCCGCCACCGCGCGGGCCCTTACGCAGCTCGGCCGGTGACGCGGCGGCGATCTGGTCGAAGGTGGCCCAGGCCGCGGTGACTAGGCCAGCCAGGCGCCGGGCCGCAGCCGGGGTCACTGTCGCCCGCTCGGCCTCGGCGGTGATCTGGGGGAACGGGCGGCGGCATTCGGGTGCGGCGAACGCGGTCGCGGGCCCGCCGGGCACCCGCTCGATGACATCGAAGGCGACCGTGGCCGGGAAACTGACCCCGGCCTGCCCGGCCACCGGCGCGTACCGCCCGGCATAGCCGGCCAGCGCCTCCAGTGCGGCACCCTCGTCCCGGCCGGCCCGGCACCAGCCGGGCCAGTCCAGCGCGGAGGCGACGGCCTGCTTCGGGGTCACCTCGAGGCAGACCGCGATGCGACGGGGCGGCATCACTGTGACCTCCTGTCTTTCGTTTTGTTTCGTCTTGGTGTGCACCGAGCGCGCGGGCGCCGGCGTCGGTGCGGCGGCAGCTACGCGTCCCGGACGGGCTCGTAGGTGAGGAGCGCGAGGTCATCGACGGTCTTGTTGCCGACGAGGCGCATGAGCTTCTTGTCGCTGGTCTCGCCGAACAGGCGCTTGCCGGTCCCGAGCACGACTGGGTAGATCATCAGCCGCAGCTCATCGACGAGGTCGTGCTCGAGCAGCGTGTGGACGAGCTGGAAGCTGGCGGCGACGACGATGTCCCCGGCTAGCTGCTGCTTCAGCGTCGAGACCTCGCTGACCAGGTCGCCCCTTAGCACGGTCGTGTTGTTCCACGCGGGATCTTGGAGGGTCGAGGACACGACGTACTTGGGCTTGCTGTTCATCCTGTCCGCGAACTCGCCAGTTCGGGATGCCCACCGCGCGGCGAGGAACTCGTAGCTGCGCCGGCCCAGCAGCATAGCCTCGGTGCCCAGCGCCTCCTCCAGCGCCACCCTGGCCGCCTCGTCGCGGCCCCGGTCGCCGATACGACCGATCCAGCCGCCGTGCCTGAAGCCCTCGTCACCGGCCGGGTCCTGTATGACTCCGTCGAGCGTGACGTTCTCGCTGATGATGATCTTTCCCATGTCGGTTCTCCTTTGGCTGGCGATGTCGGCTACCACTGATGCAGGCCCCGCGACACTGGCAGAGTGGGCGCCCGTCAGCGGCCGAAATCGCAACCTAAATCTGGACACCATCGCGCCCAGCTGTCCAGACATATCCTGCGAGCCCCCGCTCACAGGGCAGTGTGCTCGTAACCTTCAGCCGGCCAGGACACGGGTGACGGGTCGTTGACATCAGCCGCGGCGCCGGTGCATCTGTGCCGCATTCTGCGAATTACGTACCACAAATCTCAAAAGACGATAATCTCTGCCCGGGAGGATAGTTACGCTGTGCTAGTGTACCGATACTTACCGTATTGTCCGGTTAGCTCCCGAACCTGGCCATGTCATCCCTGGCTGGCCGTGTTCGCCGACCTGCGCTGGCCCACGTGGGCCTCGCAGGTGCCGGGCGGAGCTACCGCAGGAGGCTTTCTGCTTTGCTCGTCATCGGGAGCAGCAACTTAAGGGGAGGGACTTCCGGATGCCGAATGCTAGGTCATTGGCTCCACCCGCGGGCTGCCGGACATGGCTGGCCGGCCAGAAGAAGCGCCGGATTGCCGCGGCGGGCGTAGCGATAGTCGCAGCGCTGGCGGGTTCGCCGGTGGCTAGCGTCCCCAAAGCAGCTGCGAGCACAGATGAAACCGTCATTGTCACGGCAACCGGGCTGCTGAGCCCGGCCGCGGCGGTGCTAGGAGTGGGCGGCACCCTCCTGACGCAATTTCACCTCATCGACGGGGCCGAAGCCGTTATCCCCGCGGCTATGGAGCCGGTGCTCGCAGCGCTTCCGGGCATCACCGTGACCCCCGATGTATCGGTGAGCGTTCAGGACACGCCGGAGTCGACGGCCCCCCATAGACCTTCTGACGTGTTCCTCGGGCAGACCGGGGCCACGCGGCTTGCGGCCGCTGGCGATATGGGGCGGGGTGTCACCGTGGCCGTTCTGGACACGGGCATCGATAACCTGCCCGACTTCTCGGGACGGCTCATCGGCGGGGTTGACCTGACCGGCGGGGACAGCCCGTTCCAGGACAGCTACGGCCACGGCACGTTCGTGGCCGGCCTGATCGCCGGAAACGGGGCCTCATCGGCAGGCCAGTACTCGGGCGAAGCCCCTGGCGCCAGCCTCGTGTCGATCAAGGTGGCGGGGGCGAACGGGACGACTGACCTGGCCAACTTGATCCTGGGCCTGCAATGGGCGGTCGATCACCGGGGCAGCTACGGGATCAAGATCCTCAACATATCTCTCGGGTTCCAGTCTGCCACCTCCACGGTCATCAACCCGCTCGACCAGGCGGTGCAGGCGGTATGGGGCTCGGGTATCGCGGTAGTTGTCTCCGCGGGCAACTCCGGGCCTTTCAACGGCACCATTCTCTCCCCTGGGGATGACCCGCTGGTCATCACGGTGGGTGCCCTGGACGACATGGCCGCATCGTCGCTCACCGATGACGAGATGTGCGACTTCAGCAGCGCAGGGCCGACATCGGCCGACGGTTTCGTCAAGCCTGACCTGGTCACTTCCGGCCGGTCCGTGGTCAGCCTGGCCGCCCCGGGCTCAACGATCTACGACGAGTACCCTTCGGCGCGCGTGGGTTCGGCCAACTTCGTCGGCTCGGGCACGTCGTTCAGCTCGGCCATCACGAGCGGCGCGGCAGCACTGGTCCTGGCCGGCAACCCGGGCCTCACCCCGAACCAGCTGAAGGCCCGCCTGCTCGGCACGACTAACCCTGGGCCGGTCGGCAACCCCTTCGTCGACGGCCACGGGGCCCTCAACGCCTATGCCGCCGCGACCGCGGGCCCGATGAACCTCAGCCAGTCGGCTCCCCTCCTTCCGACCCTGCCCGGAACAACGGTCACGCTGTCACCCACCGGGCCGGCGAACACGTGGAACCCGAGCCTGTGGTCCGGGAAATCCTGGGCGCCAGGGCCGTCCGATGACTGGACGTGGCACGGCTGGGCGTGGAACGGCGGGGACTGGAACGGCTGGACGTGGACCGGCCGGGCCTGGAATGTCGGAGACTGGGCCGGTTCGGCCTGGAACAGCGCTAACTGGACCGGCAGGGCCTGGAACGGTTCCGGCTGGGCCGGCTCGGCCTTTACCGGCCGGGCCTGGAATGGCTCGGCATGGAACAGTTCGGCATGGAACTGACACCCGCCCGATCCGCCAGGAAGATACCGCGTGCTACCGGAGCCGTCGTCGCGGCTTCGGTAGCGGGCGGTGTCCTTACCTTGCTAGTCGCGATGTGGCGGCAACCAGGCCTGGTGCGGGTGGACGAGCGCCAGTGGGTCATCGCGGCGGCGATGGGCGTCCTCGTCCTGGGCAGCTGGATATGGCCGGTCGTGGTGTACCGGGAAGGCGAATCCGAGGCGTTCAACATGGACGAGGTCTTCTTCGTGATCCTCGCCCTCCTGGTACCGCCGCTGGTGACCTTGGGGACCCTTGCCCTGGCCACCGTGACGGCTCAGGCCGTCCGCCGGCGGCCACTGGTCAAGTCGGCCTTCAACGCCGGGCAAGTCGTGATCGCTGCGGGCCTGGGCATCTCCGTGAGCCGCGGCATCGCCGCCCCAATTGCGTCCCTGACCCCGGCACAGGTCGCCGCCGCGATGCTCGGCGTGGCTGTGTACTGCGTCGTCAACACCCTGCTGGTGGTCGGCGTCCTGGCCTCGATGGGCACGGCCTGGCGCGAGCTCACCGATGATCTTCCGATCCAGGTAGCGCTGGCCGGCGCGGGGGTGTTGGTCGGGGTGGTCCTGGCCCTGGCGATACAGGCGCATCCGTGGGTGCTGGCGCTGGCGGTTCCCGGACTGATCGTGCAGCGCCGGCTTATCAGCGCACGGTTCGCGGCGCTGCACGACCACACCAGGATGAAGGGGCTGTACGAGGTCACGCTGGAGGCCAATCGGGGGCTGCGGCACCAGGCAGTGCTCGACACCATCCTGGAGTCGGTACGGCGGCTGCTTCGCAGTCCCGAAGCCACCCTGAGGTCCGATCCGCCGGGTTCCGGTCAGCTGGCGGCGCCCATGATGGTGGCCGATCAGCAGCTGTGGCTGGCGGCGGCGGGCCGGCGCCGGGACGAGCCTTTCGACGACGCCGATCGGGGCCTGCTGAAAGCCCTGGCCGCCGTGGGCAGCGGAGCGCTCACCAATGCCGAGCTATATCAGCAGGTCCGCCTCGAGCGTGAGAAGCTCTCCTCGATCACGCTCAACATCGGCGAAGGTGTCTGCGCGGTGGACGCAGACGGGAAGCTGAGCTTCGTCAATCGAGCCGCGGCCGACATGATCGAGCTGTCGTCGTCCAGCATCACGATCGACGACCCGATGAGCGACAGCGCCCTTACCGCGCCCGACTTCCTGCTCGCTCCAGCCAGTGAGGCTATGCGCACGGGCCACACCATCCGGGAGTTCGATGCCCGATTCCGCGGCAAGGACGGCAATGGGATCCCGGTCGCATACACGGCCTCCGCTGTGATGGGTGACGGCACACCGTCCGGAGCGGTGATCGCTTTTCGCGACATCACCGAACGCAAAGCCTTCGAGGATGAACTCCACCATCGCGCCTTTTATGACAGCCTGACCGGCCTGGCCAACCGCCGTCTGCTGGTGGAGCGCCTCGATCACGCGCTTCAGCGGTCAGCCCTGGACCGTAAGACGCACGCTCTGATCTTCGTCGACGTGGATCGCTTCAAGAGCATCAACGACAGCCTGGGTCATGTGACCGGCGACGAGTTCCTGGTTGCGATCGGGGCCTGCATGAGGAGCGTGGTGCGCAGTGATGACCTGCTGGCCCGCTTCGGCGGCGACGAGTTCGTGGTGCTGTTGGAGGACGTAGCCGGGTTGGACGTGGCGGTGGCTGCGGCCCGGCGCATCTGTGCTGCTCTCGAGCAGCCCATAGTGCTGCGCGACGGCTATGAGGTAGTGGCGAGCGTATCGGTCGGCATTGCCCTTTCCGAGCCAGGTAAAAGCGCCGATGACATCCTTCGCAACGCGGATGTGGCGATGTATGACGCCAAGGCCAAGGGCGGAGGCGGAATCTACAGGGTGTTCGACCAGGCTTCCATGGGAAGTCGCTCCTCCGAGCGCGTTCGGATCGAGGCCGACCTGCGCAAGGGTCTTGAGCGAGGTGAGCTTGAGGTTTTTTACCAGCCATTCTATTCCCTTGACGAAGAGCGCATTGTGGGCGCGGAGGCGTTGGTACGATGGCGTCACCCCACAAATGGCCTGATCAGCCCTACGAGATTTATTCCGATGGCAGAAGAGACCGGGCTGATACTGCCGTTGGGCCGTTACGTTCTCGACACAGCGTGCCGGCAGGTACGCTCGATCCGGGACCGGCTGGACGTGGACCTGCCGATTAGCGTTAATCTCTCACCGCGCCAGTTCCAGGAGAGCGGGCTGTCGTCCCAGGCGGCGGCAGCCCTCGATGCCGTCGGCCTTCCCTCGGAGCTGCTCATATTCGAGATTACCGAGAATGTGGTCATGAAGGACCTTGCGGGCGCTCGCGAAGTAATGAAGAAACTCGACCGGCTGGGCGTTCGGCTCGCCATCGATGATTTCGGCACCGGCCACTCTTCTCTTGCTTACCTGAAGCAGTTCCCAGTACAGGAAATAAAGGTGGATCGCACTTTCGTGCAGGGCATCGTCGACAGTCCGGTGGACTCGGCGATCGTCCGGGCCGTCATCGACCTGGCTAATGCAATGGGTATATCGGCGGTGGCAGAGGGGGTAGAGACCGAGGACCAGCTCGCCGGGCTCAGAATGCTCGGCTGCCCGGTGGCGCAGGGTTTCTATTTCTCGCAACCGCTTCCTGCCGAGGAGTTTGACGAGCTGCTTACCCGCCATTTCGCTCCCACTACGGACCTGCAGAGCCAGTACTGAGCATGACTATGGGTGATGCCCGTGCCGCCCGAGCCGGAGTCCGGCGACGAGCAGGAGCGTGCATGCTCCGATGAGCACTGGCTCGACCGTGAATGCGGCGTGCAGTCCGAGGTGGTCGGCGAGGCTGCCGAGAAGGTAGGGAGCGGTGATGACGAGCACGCCGCCGAGGAGCTGAGTACGGGCGTTGGCCGTGTCGCCGCTGCCGCGTGCGGCGGCCAGGGTGAGGGCCAGTGAGAGGGGGTAGAGATTGGCAATGCCGAGCCCGCAGAAAAATAGCCCGGCGATCGCCACGACGGGCAGGCCTGCGAGCCAGAAGAGCAGGAACCCGGCCGCGGTCATCGCCAGGGATGCCCACAGCAGCGGGACGGCGCGCCCGGCGCGGCGGGTCAGCCACGCACCGCCGACCCGGCCCGCCAGGATACCGAGGTAGAAACCGCTCATCGCGGTGGCGGCCTGGGCGGCGCGCAGTCCCGTGGCGGCGAGCGATTCGGCGCCGAAATAGACCAGGCAGAACTCGACCGCGATGCCGACGGCGACCATGGTGGCCAGCAGCCAGCAGGACAGCGGCAGCCGCGCCCGGCTTTCAGCGGACGGCCCGGCCGCCGCCGCCGGCAGCGGCTGGTGCCGGTAGCGCAGGTAGAGGCCGGCCAGGATCAGGGCGGGCAGGCCCAGGGCCGGACGCCAGCCTGCCGGGGTGTGGAGGAGCAGGCCGAGCAGGAGCGGAGCGAGCACCGCGCAGGCGGCCGCGCCGACGTTGGCTTCGGTCAGCGCCCGGTCGCGGCGTTCGCCGTGCCGGTCGGACAGGATGGCCTGGGTACAGATGAGCACGGTAGTGCCGGCGCAGCCGAGTACCGCGGCGCCGAGCAGGGTCAGCGGGACGGTGCGGGCCGCGGCGAACAGGCCGGCACCGGCCGCGGCGCCTGCCGCCGAGTACCACAGCAGCGCCGCGCGGGGCAGGCGGCGCGCGAGTCCGGCGAAGCTGAGCCCGGCGAGGGCCGCGCCGGCCGACCACAGCGCCGAGTACACGCCGAGCATGGTGTAGGAAAAGTGGAGTTCGGCCCGCAGCAGCGCCAAGGCGGGTCCGAACGCGTACAGCCAGAACGCGTAGCCGGCCAGCGCGGCGTAGCTCAGCAGCGTCGGTGCGTCCCGGCCGAAGGCCTCGTCGCGGGAATTCTCCGCTGCATGCTGCCGGACTGAGGGTGCCCGGTCGCGGTCTCCTGCATCTCGCATTGTGTATCGATACACAACTACAGTGTAGCCGTGGTTCAACGACGGAGCCGGCCGACCCTGCGCCAGGTCGCCGACGCAGCCGGGGTGTCGGTGATGACGGCGTCCTACGTCTACTCCCGGCCCGGGCGGGTCGCGCCCGGCACCGCGGCGAAGGTCCGCGCGGCGGCGGACAGGCTCGGCTATCCCGGCCCGCATCCGGGCGCCAGGTCGCTGCGCCGGGGCCGGGCGGGCAGCCTCGGAGTGATCCTCGGTGAACGGCTGACCTACGCCTTCGACGACCCGCAGGCGGCCCGGTTCCTGGCCGGCGTGGCGGAGATCTGCGCGGCCGAAGGCGTCGGCCTCACCCTGGTCCCGATTACCGGGGCCGCCAGCGACGTGCAGCGTGTTGCCGAGGCGGTGGTGGACGGGTTCGTCGTGTGGACCACCAGCGATGACGACCCGGTCCTGGACGCGGTCGCGGCGAGCGGACTGCCTGCGGTCGTGCACGCCGGCCCGTGCCGGCCCGGGCTGCCGGTGGTCGGCATCGACGACCGGGCCGCGGCCGCCGCGATCGGCCGGCTGGCCTTCACCGGTGCGGCCCGGCCGGTCGTGCTCGGCTTCCCGGTCAACCGCGACCGCGGCCGGGCGCTGGTTACCGGCCCGCCCGGCCCGGCGGTGACCTACCCGGTGACCCGGCACCGGTGGGACGGCTTCCTCGACGCCTGGCGTGAGACCGGAGGCGCCCCAGCCGGCCTGCGGGTCGCCGTATGCCCGGCCAACGCCACCGCGCACGGCGAAGCCGCCGCCGGCGACCTCTTCCGCGGCGACGACCCGCCCGACGCGATCGCCGCGATGAGCGACGAACTCGCCCTCGGCGCGCTCCGCGCCGCGGCCGCGAACGGCCGCAGCGTGCCCGGCGACGTTGCGATCACCGGATGGGACGACAGCGAAGCCGCCGCGCCCGCGGGACTGACCACTCTCCGGCAATCGCTGCGCGACCAGGGTAAGCGCTGCGCCCGCATCGCTCTCGGCCATCCCCGGCCCGCACCAACCCAAGACCCGCCGGCCTGGCAGGTGATCCAGCGCACGAGCACCCGTCCGTAGTCGGCTCGCCCGTGAAATCAGCGAACAGGTCAGCCGCCAGGGTTCCTTTTCTTCCGAACGGGCCGTGGCGGCTGTCAGCGGCAACCGTGACTGCGCTACCGACGGCCCACCCGGCGGCCGAAGACGAACTTCTCGGTGGGCTGCGTCGGCAGCGTGGTGGTGCCGTCGTGCGCGGAGCCTGCCTCGTTGGTCACCGCCGGGATCGCGAAGTACTGGAAGGTGATCGTGGTTTCCCCGCGACGCCGGCCGGGGTCGACGTCGAAGATCGAGTAGCCGTACGCGTCGGTCGGGTTGATGGCGGCGGACCAGGGCGCGTCCTCGATCGAGTCGGCGCCGTTCTTGACGAACCCGGCCGCCTCGCTGCCGACGACGGCGTTCCGCGTCGTGATGACCTTGGCCTGCGGCTTGTCGTCGGCGGCGTCCGTGCCGTAGGTGTTGGTCGGCCCGTTGGTGCCGCCGCCGCCGAGCACCAGGTACACCGTGCCCTCGGCCGTGTTCCACGCCGGGGTCCCGTTGAACTCGTACGGCTTGGTGGTGACCGCGGAAGGCCGCCGGGTGTCGACGGAGGCTCCCTTGGTCTGCCCGGGGTTGGGCGCGGCGACGGTGCCGTGCGCCCCGGCGTCGTAGCCGCGGACAGGGTAGGTCCGCTCGTAGTCGTGCTCGTGGCCGGACAGCACCAGGTCGACCTCGTACTTGTCGAACAGCGGCAGCCAGGCCTGGCGGATGCCGAGGTCGGAGCCGTTGCCGGGCACCGAGGTCGACATCGCGCACTGGTGCATGAACACGACGATCATGTCCACCGACGGGTCGTGGCGGGCCTCCGCCAGCGTCCGCTCCAGCCAGATCGTCTGCAGGTTGGGCCGGCCGCTCGCGTAGTCGGGGACCAGCGAGTTGTTCTTCGCGTCGGGTTTCAGGCCGCCGGTGTAGAAGCGGGTGTAGGTCGTGGTGCCGTTCGGAATCGCGGCACCGGTCGTGGTGGTCTCCGGCGCGGTGTTCGCGGTGTCGATCACGTAGTTGGCGGCACCGTCCTGGTAGATGACGTCGTCGGCGTCGAGGGAGATGAACGTCACGGTGCCGACCTGGAAGGCGTAGAAGTTGCCGCGCAGGCGGTTGCCGTCCCAGTTGGTTACGCCGTTGTCGGGCAGCAGGAACCGGCTCAGGTAGTGGCCGAAGCCGTACGGGCCGTTCCAGTAGTTCCCCGCCGCGCCCTGCGCCCCGATCCCGCCTGGCGCGCCGCCCGGCTTGCCAGCGATCGTGTCGGTGCCGAACTCGCACTCGTGGTTGCCGAGCGCCGGCATCCACGGCCGGTTGGACGCGCTGCGCGCGACGTTGTTGCCGAAGTCCCGCCACACACCCGGCGCGTTGTTGACGTCCAGGTTGGCGTAGCACAGGTCGCCGTTGAGCAGGTGGAAGAGCGGCGCGCCCTTCCCATCGCCCGGGTTCTCGATGGCGGTAACCGCGAACCAGGAGTTGTCGCATGACTCGTGCCAGATGTTGCCCGAGGTGTTGAGGTCCCAGGACGGGGTGGCCAGGTCGCCGTAGCTGGAGAAGCGGAATTTCGCCCGGCCGTGCGGTGCGGTCTCGAACGACGCGCCCGCCGTGGAAGGCATGTGTGCGCCGTCGCTGACCTGATAGTAGTACCGTGTTCCCGGCTTCAGCCCCTTGAGCTGCACGTGGTAGAAGTACGTGGTCTGCCCGTTGAGCCCGTCGGTGAAGCTGACCGAAGCGGCCTCGCCGTACCGCTGCGTCACGTCAAGCGGCTTCGGGTCAGGCATCTTAACCAGGCGGCCGGGGTGGTGGGCCGTGATCGGCTGGGCCGAGAAGGCCAGCGTCGGGGCCGGCTGCGCCACCGTGCCCGGCGCGGACCAGGACACCGTGACCGCATATGCCGGGGTGCTGGCGGGCCGGTGCCGCGGTGCTGGCGGTGGGTCGCTCGTGGCAGGCGGCTAGATCTCATCCCACGGGCAGGCGTCGAGCGCGGAGGCGATGACGCCGGTGAATGCCTCGTCCTGGGGCATCATCAGGTCGTCGACCCGGCCGACCGGCGCCCAGCCGCGCGAGTTGCACAAGATCATCCCGTCGTAGCTGGCGAGGTCCTGCACCCGGACCGGCTCCTCGGCTTGCCCGACGCCGGCCGCCGTAAGCTGGCGCCGAAGCAGGAGCATCGTGATGCCGTCCAGCTTCGGCGCCTCGGGCCAGATCACCCTGCCGTTCCGCCAGAACCCCACGTTGGTGATGGTGCCCTCCGAGATCCGGCCCGTCTCGTCTGTCAACAGGCCCTCGTCGAAGCCGGCCGCCGCGGCGATCTGGCCGAACCGGCCCTGGCCCCAGCTGCCGACGTGCTTGAGCCGGGCCAGCGGCCGCTGGAACTGCACCGCGGTCATCGAGTGCGGGCGCCGCGGCATCTCCTGCGGCTCGCGAACCGTGACGATCAGCCCGGCCCAGTAGCCGTAGACCCGGACGCTGGCATTGAGCCGCCCGCCCAGGGCATGCCGGATGCGGGCGCGGACCTCCTGCCCGCCCAGCACCCGCCTGTACACCTCCTGGTGGGCCGCCTCCAGCCGCGCCAGGTGCAAATCCAGACCGCGCGCCCGGCCCTCGCGAACCTGCATCGCGGTGAAATGGCCCCACCCCTCATGGTCCAGCAGGGACACCGCCGCCTGGTCGGCTTCGCGGCCGTTGACCTCGATCGTGACGTCATCGCCAGGCATCCGGCTACTCTACTTGGGCGGTCGGCCGCGTCCTGGACGGATGGGAGCGATAGGCGCCTGCGTGTGGCGGCGCGGTCCGGACCACAGGGCCGGCACGGAATCGACGGCGGCGGCCACCGCATAAGCGGCCCGCTCGTAGTTGACCCGCCACCCGACGAACTCCGGCCAGGCCTCCTCAGCAGTGCGCTCGATCGGGAAGCCCACCTGGCGCATCCGGGCCACCGCGTCGAGAAACTCAGCGTAGGTCAGGCTTATCCCGGCTTTCGGATCGGCCTCGTCAGGAATATCGAAGCCCATCGCCCGGGCGATCCGGTTGAAGCACAAGAACCCGCTGCGCAGGCACAATCGGGCCGGTACCTCCGGCGCCGCCCCGGGCGACAGCACCAGGAACAGCGCGGCCGAGTCAAGCACGGCCAGCAGCGCGGTAACCCAGGACGACAGCGGCGTGGGGGAGCGGAACCGGACCAGGGGCAGGTAGGTGGTGTGGCTCTCGGTGACATCGGCGGCCCAGCGTTCCCAGGCGGCGTACAGATCCGGCATTGTATCCAGGGTCGAGGTGCCCGATCCCAGCGCGTAATGGGTGCGGGCCAGCAGCTCCGGGCCCCAGGACGGGACCCCGGCCCGCGCGTTCAGCAGCGCCACCTCGGTTTCCCGGCGGTTGAACGCCGCGTACAGGGTCGGCAGGTAGGCGATCTGGAGCGTGATGATCAGCAGGCCGACCGCCGCGGCCAGGAACACGATCACCGCGGGCACCGCCCCGGTGGGCACGGCGAAGCCCAGGGTGAACAGCGAGGACCCGGCGTCGATGAAGGCCGAGACCACGCCGCGGGCGGCGAACGGCCACAGCAGCAGGGCGAACCCGACGTAGGCCACGACGAGCCATGCGGCCAGCTGGATCAGCAAGATGGCTGCCGCCTGGGTGGCGAGCAGCCGGTCGCGCCGCCGGAAGTCGACGGCTCGCGCCGCCAGGTGGTAACCCCAGTCGACGCCCCGGTCGACCCACCGTGTCAGCCGGCTGCGGACCAAGCGGGATACGATCAGCGTCCCGGACACACTGGACACCGACGCGAGTATGAGCAGGCCGCCCACCACGGCCGCCACTACGCGGCCCGCCAGCGGTATCACCATGGATCATCCTCCACCTCACCGAACCTATCGGCCCGGCTCGCGCGTGTGGTGCTTGCCCCGATAGGAGGTGACTGAAGTCCGTTTCCGCCGCCCGCCGCGGCCGATGACCCGCCGTATCGGGCCGGCAAACGCCAGGTGGGTCAGATGTCGGATCGGTGCACCTCCCGTTCGTGATGAGGGCAGGAGGGCGCCCGCGGGGGCGCCCGAGTTAGGGCAAGGGAGTTAAAGATGCCGCATCCGATCGTGCACGCCGAAATCCGGTCGACGGACCCCGACGCGACTCGCAAGTTCTTCGCAGACTTGCTCGGCTGGACTTACCCGGACCCAGGTGCGGTCCCCGGCTATACCTTCGTCGACACCGGTGTTCCCGGCGCGCTGTACACCGCGATCAGCCCGCTGCAGGGCGGTTCGGATCTGGTCACCTTCTTCATTGCGGTGGACGATATCGAGAGCGCCGTGAAACGGGCCGCAGAACTCGGCGGCCAGGTTGTCCAGGAGCCGCAGCATGTGCCCGGTGTGGCCTTCGCGCTGATCGCCGACCCGCAAGGCCACGTCGTGGGACTGACCCAGCAGGGCTGAGCGCCCGTCGGCCTCTGCGGGCAACGGCGGCTGACAACCGCTTGCTGCCCGCAGAGGCCACGCGGCCGGAGTCCAGATGAAGTTCGTCCGCACCTACGAAGGCACCGATGAGGTGCACATCCTGATCATGGGCCGGGCCATCACCGGCATCCCCGCCTTCAGCTGAGGCCCCGCATCCACGTGCCGGCGTTCGTGATCACCACGCCCCCGTAGGAATGGCCGACCAGGACGACAGGACCGGTCGTGCGCTGGTGAGAAACGACGCGACGTACGCGGCGTCTCCCGCCACCCCGTGGAGGAGGTTGGGCGGAGTGAGGACGGTGAAGCCTTGACCCTGGAGCTCGGTCGATACGGCGTTCCAGCTCGCTCCGTCTGCCCATGCTCCGTGCACAAGAACGATCGTCGGCTTCGGCATCTAGCTCCCTCTGAGATCTCCTGGGTGTCACCATCTCACACGGAGCACAGAGCCGAACAGGCCGGGTCACAGGCCGGCGCGGATGTTCCGCAAGGCGAGTTGCATCTCGGCGGCGGTGGAGAACCGGTCCTCGTTGGCTGGGGCGCAGGCCTTGATCAGGAACACGGCCAGGCCCGGGTTGAGGTCGGGGCGGATCGTTCTCGGGTCCGTCACCGGCTTGCCGACCGCGGGCATGGCATCGGGGAACGGGTGGTGGCCGTTGCAGAGGAGCCGGTAGAGCAGCACGCCGACGGCGAACAGGTCGGTGGAGACGTCCCAGCGATCCCGGTCGGCGTCGGGTGGCTGATACGGCGGTGTGCCCGAGCGGGTATGCACAGGGTCGCCGACCCGGGAGGCGATGTTGAAGTCCAGCAGCTTCGCTCCCGTGCGGGTGAGTATCACGTTGAGCGGCTTGATATCGCGGTGGACCAGTCCTTTGTCCTTCAGCTCCGTCCACTCGCGCGACTCGGCTTCGGCCAGGTCGCCTTCTTCGCGTTTAGCGTCGAGCTCCCTGAGGCGGGCGGAATCAGGATGGAAAGCCACCAGCGCGTCGAGCAGGTCGAGTGTGACATCTACTGCTTCCCGGTCGCGCAGGTGCCTGTTTCCGGTGACAAACTCGTCGAGTGACTCCCCGTCGATGAACTCGGTGATGAGGTACCAGTCGCCGGCGCTGGTCTTGCCGGCCCAGAAGACCTCCACCACGTTGGGGTGATGGATTCGCCGCAGGGCACCGATCTCGCGGCGCACCGCCTCGTAGCCGGCGGCGGTTTCGAAGAGCTTGAGCGCTCGCTCCTCACCCTCGACGTCATCGCGCACGCGGTAGACCTTCGAGAAGCCGCCTTGCCCGATTACGTCCATGATCTGGAAGCGGCCGTCGAGGACGTCGCCGACGGCGTAGTCGGCCGCCGTGGCCCCGGCCGAGGATCGCACCTCGGCTGGGTCCGGTTCCGGGAGCGCCTGGCTGCCCCGTGAGGGCGGCGCGGCGTCCGGTGCGCCGGAAAGATCGCTGCGCTCGGCAGAGGGGAGCGGGCGGGTGCGGCGCGCATCTCCAGGTCCGGTGGCGTCCGCCGGCACGTGCCGGATTCCCCCGACGGTGTGCACCAGGCACGGATGCAGCACGTACGTTCCTACTTCCGGCGGGAAGTGGAACTGCTCGATGTCGCCCATGGAATAGAACCGGCGCCGGCCTGACTCGTCGACGTAGCCGAGCAGGCCGTTCTGCCACAGGACGGAGGCGAGGTCCGTCGCCTTCTCGAAGTGCAGATCCGCCATTTCCTGCAGTGCCCCGAGATCCGCACGCGAGAACCGGTCGACGCCGATCATCCGGACGAAGGACCGGACGTCCTCTTGCACGCCGCTGATGTAGGCCTGGGTGCTGGTGAACAATTCGGAGTAGTCGTGCAGGGCGGCGTTCTTCGGCATCAGGTCCGACGAGATCTGGTTGGCGCACTGGGCGAGCTGGGAGTCGCCGAACCGCT
>WNGL01000374.1_pt1 | contig 52062 bp, 31 predicted proteins | sample 5400591 | NCBI WGS metagenome assembly WNGL01 (sample SAMN13153377, study PRJNA577476) | soil metagenome | isolation source: 80 cm soil or saprolite under Garry oak tree replicate 1 | place: USA:California | collected 2016-06-15 | reverse complement strand
TCGATGGGAAGTGGGTTGTCATCTAGTACCAGCAGCGCAGATTCAACTGTAGAGTCCGAGAAAAACACAGTCCAGTGACCATTTAGGTATTTGGAGTCCGGCTGAGGCGTTACGATGGAGAACCCTGTAGCGTTTTGTCCTGCGAGAATATCCGCCGTGCCGTCATTACGCCACTCAAGGTCCATAAAAGGACTCTCTTCAGTTGTAACAAGGGCGGCGTGCCAGGATGTCGGCGAAGCTGAGCTGCCCAAGGCGAGACCTGTATCGAAGTTCCATCCGCTAGGTGGCACTTGAAGTTCGGAAACGCCATGGTAGTAGTCGTTTCCGATTGCAAAACCAACAATTCGGCTGGTACCTCCGTTGACAACGCGGTACTCGTATCGCGCGGTGCCGTCAGGCTGACTCCACTGATATGCTTTTATCGTCACCGTCGGCGCTTGCTGCGCGAAGCTTCCGCACACAGCAAGGATGAGGAACAAGCAAGTCAGAAATACAAGCTGTTTCGTCTTCATAGCTCTCCCCTCATTGAACATGAATGAAGTGGACCGGATCGGTCGTGGGTAATGGTCTATACAGCTGACACTGGCTTGCCAAATTTAGGAACTGCTGCAATGGAAGGCTCGAACGAACATCAATCGCTAAACCCAGCGTGTGTGGTCCGTTCGGACCTCCTGGCCTTTGTGTGAGCAGCAGATGGTGAGTCGTCGTAAATTCCTGTTCAACCTGAGTGCGCAAGTCTTCGCATTCAGGCTCCCTGCGGTCTCGCAGCAGTTGCCACTTATCCCAGACCTCACGGAGGTGCTGTTGGTATTGAGTTGGCCGATAATATGACTGAGGGGATAAGGAGCCTCCCGCATTTGATACCGCTGTTTGAAGACAGGATAATGCGTCCTGCATGTTTGGGACAAGATCATCGCTATCAAGCGTATTCCCGTTTTCGAAATTAATTGTTGTGGGGTCCGTCAATTGCGTTAGTGGCGAAACCTGACACGTCCGCAATCCGAAGCTAAATACATCGCCGGCAGTCTGGTCTCCCCACCCGTCTTGCTGGACAGAAAAGATAAAAGTAATGTGTTGATTTCTGTATGGGGTGAGTTTAAAGGACAGCGGAATTTCTGCGCTTTCAAAGTATGTGCCATAATCGTTGCCCGGCTTTCCGAGGTGGTTAACCAAGCTGACTGGGCCATTGGGAGTTTGCACAGAGATGTCATACCAATCCCATAACCGGCATCCCACGTCTTCAATTTATAACTGAAACTTGCGACGCCTCCATCTTTGACGTCAACGTCCACGTTCATAATACTGGCGCCAGTAGGTTCCAGCCCCGGAGCTGGTGCACCATTAGCGCCGTTCGGGTAAGGGGGCATTTATGCGTGGTATTGGGGACATGAGCACCGCTGCGTCATCTACGACCGCCACCCCGTTTGGAAACTAGCCGGGCGCTGCATTGGACATGGCGGTTACCCGTATTTCCGAGATGAAAGCGAAGATCGAGCAGGAACGGAACGGTGTGACATGGTTCCGCCTCGATGGCCAGGAGAAAACTGCGGATGAATCTCGCGTTCTGGGAGGATTGAAGGTTCCCGGAGGCATCGTGCTGGATGGCTCCAACGAGTTCTTGGATGAGGAGGCAGACAAGTTCGGTCCGCACGGGTATGTCGTGCTCGAGTTCGTGGGAGAAGAGTTGTACGAGACTTATTATCAGCCAATGCTCCCGGGGCCGTCGCCCATGGAAGTCCGGTCCCGCCAGCGAGTGTGAGAATGCGATGGATCCCTACGAAAACCTTTACGAGCGTGCGCTGAGGGCAATGGCGCATCGGACGATCGATAAGGTCGTTGCGCGCACGCGTGCCATCGTGCCCCCCGCTCGCTGATCTAGCGGGAGAAGCGAAAGCGGGCATGGAGGCACTCAAGAGCGGCAAACGACCGACGGCTGAGCAGGTCGCTGCGTTGCAGGCCATTATCCGGTCAGTGCGTCCTTCTGTACTGTCTCGCGCAGGTGCCATCGATGATTTGCCCGGTCGAAATCCGAGCCCAGCAGAACATCGATAGCGGGCTCATCGGGGTCAGTCGAAAAACCAAACCCGTGGCCGGCAAAATACAGGTACAGCTCGTTACATCTTTCGGCTCGAGCTTTCTTCAGGTGTCGAAGTTCCGCAGATCGCCCCCCGCCAAATACCCTCATCGACCTGTATGAAGACTGCAAAGTACTGTTTCAGAAAAAACCGCCGCAGGCACCGCTTCCGGCTCTGCCGGTGGGAGGACTCGTATCGCAGATCGACGTCACTGGTGTGGCCGGTACCGACCTATTACTCCGCCATCTCGATACAGGCTCGACCCGTTCAGTGAAACTGGATGCGGGCGGAAACGTGCTCGACGGCCTTTCCGCGGGGTCGTACAAGGCGCTCCTCAGAGACGGCAAGCTTAACCTCGCCAAGATGCGCTTTTATCTCAACCCAAACGAGCGCTTTACGCTCGACTTCTCTCCCAAGGTGGTTTCAGGCGCCCATGAGTCGATTGCCAGCAGTGTTCCGAAACGTGACCTAGCGATCGACTTCTCCGAGACGCTGGGGCCCATAGCAGACTGGAACGTAGACCTCTGGCTGGCGCCCGGCACGGCTACTCCGATCCGGGAACATACTCGAAGTTACGGGATTTTGAGCTGGGCGATTTTGACGACGCCAGAAGAGGCGACTCTTTCCTTTACGTTGTGGCAGGCCAAGTCTCCATCTTGACGTTTTCCGAGAACGAACAGCGTGCTCGTAAGGTGCAGCAGTTCATCCTGCCTGTTTACAGCCTCATCTCCTTTGTTACGCACAAGGAAGCGAGATTACCTGAATACCGTCCCGCCGCTGCAGTTGGTACGCTATATGTCCACGGCTCAGCGGCTCTTCGCCGCCCAGGCACCGCCGCAGGAGAGTGGATACCAGAACAGTGACCAGTACTGGTGGGACCTTCTGTATGCCAAGTGGCTCGATCCGCTGATGGCATTGATCGCGTGTTACGAACTGCTGAGGCGCGGAGCGATCGACAACAACCAGCCGCTGATGACGCAGGTGGTGCACAACATGCGGAACTACTTCCCAGGAATCCCGGATACGGAAATCATCGCGACAGTGCTGGACCTGCCATCAGAGAGCACATCCGACCCGCCGCTGCTCACGGACGGGATCATGACGGGCAAATTGGAAACGAGCTTTCCGCTCCCAGTCGAGAGTCTGGATTACTCGAGCATCTGGACGACATGGAAGAATGCCGTTCGCATCAAGCTCACCGCAGCTGCGATGACTTAGTCGACTGAACACCGTGGCTCCTGTTATCTTGCGCCGTCGCTCCTCGGCATCAGCTTGGTAACAAAGTTTCACCAGTTGCGTTTTCTGAATTGGGTGCGGCGAGGAACGATTCCTCGTCGGATTAGCGCAACACGAGCTCGCGGCGTCCGCACTCGCCCTGATTCGGCAGTGGGCCAGTGATCAGCGACTCTCAACTGCTGAGGCAAGGCCAGCGACGCGCTGTTCCAAATTTGGAACACAACGCATTTTCTTATTGACATTCCCGAAAATGTGATATTTTCCTCGATCTTGTGACCCTCTCGAGATCTTGCGAGTGAGCATCGTCAGATCGGGTTGCTGTACTCGTGAATGCAACAACCGAAAAGCCGCGGGGGGTCCTGCGGTGGTTTTAGGGGCACGTAGCGATCTGAAACAGTTTCCGCAGCAATCAACGAAGCTCGGTATTACCAATCATCATCCTTTGGGCTGAACAGTACGGAGCCATCCAAATTTCAATCGAGTTTTTTGACGAGGGTTGTCCGAAATGCCAAGCGGCGACCAAGAAATTCGAGTTCGGGAAAAAACGAGGAATCCGCGAATCGCCAAGCACTGCCCGTTATATCGGCTCCCAAGGCAGAAGCCCCTGAGTCAACAGGTGGCTCATGACGCGATCGAAAGGAGGTACAGCGAATGACGAACTATAGGGTCACTGCAAAGAGTCTGAATGTCCGCGAGGCGCCAAAGCTAACGGCGACAGTTATCGGACACCTCTCACTCGACGACATCGTCGAGGGCCTCTCCGTCTCTGGGGACGCCTATTGGTACAAAATCAAGAGCACCGGTGGTCTCACGGGTTGGCGTTCGCATCGGGGGTTTGGTGAGTGAAGCTGAGACCAATCTCGCCGCATGTTACCACCTTAATTAGGCCGGTTTTCTGTCCAACGAATGAGACTTGAGCAAGAAAAGAAGTAAAGCCAGATAGTGTGACGTGAATTAAATGAACAGATACTCCCCGCGCGAAAAGGAAGTTGGACCGGGAGCACGGCCAGACTCTTCGGGAAGTTGGGGTAGGCCTGAATCAAAGTCAACTAGCATTGACATTCCAACGGAGCCGCAGGTTCTCGCTTCTTATACTAGCCCAACCCAATCGCTCGCCTATGCCTCGTGAATCCGCAGGACATGAAGACCGGGCATCACAGCAAAATCCGGCCAGTGGAGCACCCGCCGGAGGCGCCGAGCCAGTCAGTTACAGCAACCAGCTTCCGCAGATCGGTGTTCCAAAAGGCGGCGGGGCCATTCGCGGCATCGCGGAAAAATTCGCAACCAGCGCGGCTACCGGCAGCGGTTCCCTGAGCGTGCCGATTGCCACCAGCCCCGGCCGGGCAGGCTTCAGCCCGCAGATCGCCGTCACCTACGACACCGGTGCGGGCAATGGCCCCTTCGGTCTGGGATGGACTCTCGGTCTGCCATCCATCACACGAAAGACGGACAAAGGTCTGCCGCAATACAGCGACGGCGACGGCGACGTCTTCCTGCTGTCTGGTGCCGAAGATCTGGTGCCGGCCCTCCAGAGCGCCGACTGGTCCCCCGACATCGTGCCCTCGCGGACGGTGTACGGCAGACAGTATCGGGTCGAGCGCTTCCGCCCCAGAGTCGACGGCATGTTCGCGCGCATCGAGCGCTGGACGAACCTCACCGACCCGGGTGATTGCTTCTGGCGGTCGATCTCGAACGGCAACATCACGTCCGTGTACGGCCTTACCGCCGACAGCAGGGTGGCCGACCCCGACGACGCCTCGCGCATCTTCTCATGGCTGCTGTGCGAGACCTTCGACGGCAAGGGCAACGTCATCTCGTACGTCTACAAACGTGAGAATTCCGACGGAGTGGACCTCGCGGCCGCACACGAGCAGAATCGCACCGCGGCGACCCGGTCCGCCCGGCTCTACGCGAAGCGGGTTCTGTGGGGGAACCGTACGCCGTATCTGCCCGATCTTCGCCAGCCGACCCCGGCGCCGCTCCCGGTTGACTGGTGCTTCGAACTGGTCTTCGATTACGGCGAGCACGACCTCGCCAACCCAACTCCGGCCGCTGCGCAGCCGTGGACCTGCAGGCCCGACCCCTTTTCCAACTACCGGTCTGCATTCGAAACGCGAACCTACCGCCTGTGCCGCCGCGCGCTGATGTTCCACCACTTCCCGGCCGAAGTGAACGTCGGAGCCAACTGTCTGGTGAAGTCCACCGACTTTACTTACTCCACCCCGCCCGCTCTGTCCACCGAACCCGTTTACTCCTACCTGCTCTCGGCCACGCAGAAGGGCTACGTGCGAGCCGCGGCGGGAGGACACGTGGCGAGGTCGCTGCCACCGCTCGAGATCGCGTACAGCAGCGCCGCGATCGACGACACGGTTCGCGATATCGACCCTGCGAGTCTCGAGAACCTGCCCCGTGGCATCGACGGCGGCACCTGGCGATGGGTGGACCTGGATGGCGAAGGCGTATCCGGCATCCTGAGTGAGCACTCCGGAAGCTGGTATTACAAGCCCAATCTCAGTCCCGCCAATACGCACCTCATCGACGGAGCAGAGCGGGTGGTGCCTCGCTTTGGTCCGACCGAAGTGGTCGCTCGCCATGCTTCGTTTGCGGCGTTGGGGACCGGGCAACAGGAGTTGCTGGACCTTTCGGGCGACGGGCAGCTCGACCTGGTGCAGCTCGACGGACCCTCTCCTGGTTATTTCGAACGCACCGAGGACTACGACTGGGAGCTGTTTCGGCCATTCCGTTCCATGCCCGTCATGGACTGGCGCGATCCCAACCTGCGCTTCCTCGACTTGACCGGCGACGGGCTGCCGGACGTGCTGGTGACTGAAGACAACGTGTTCTCCTGGCGGCAGTCTCTGGGAGCAGACGGCTTCGGCGAAGAAAGGCTTGCTCGTCAGTCGATGGACGAGGAGCGCGGACCGCAGCTCGTCTTCGCGGATGGCACCGAGACCATTTTTGTGGCCGACATGTCCGGTGACGGCATGGCGGATCTGGTGCGTATTCGCAACGGCGAAGTCTGCTACTGGCCGAACCATGGCTACGGACGCTTTGGCGCCAAGGTCCGTATGGACAACGCGCCCGTGTTCGACCGGCCCGATCTGTTCGACCCGGGGCGGTTGCGTCTGTCCGACATCGACGGATCGGGCACCACGGACATCGTCTATCTCGCTTCCGACGCGGTGCACCTTCACTTCAACCAGTCCGGGAACAGCTGGACACAGCGGCGCGCGGTGAACAGCTTCCCGCCGACCGAAAGCCTGTCCACAGCCTCTGTGCTCGACCTTCTCGGCAGTGGGACTGCATGCCTGGTATGGTCCTCTCCGCTGCCTGGCGATGCGGCCCGGCCGATGAAGTACATCGACCTGATGGGCGGCGTGAAGCCTCACCTTGCCATCCGCGTCATCAACAACCTCGGCGCGGAGACGCGCATCCGCTACGCCCCGTCCACGAAGTTCTATGTCGCGGACAAGCTGGCAGGCACGCCGTGGGTGACGCGGCTTCCCTTCCCCGTTCACGTGGTGGAGCAGGTGCAGCACTACGACTACATCGGCCGTGCGCTGTTCACCACCCGATACTCGTACCACCATGGCCATTACGACGGAATCGAACGTGAGTTCCGAGGGTTCGGCCGGGTCGACCAGTTCGATTCCGAGAGCTTCGCCGCGCTGTCCACGTCCGATGCGTTCCCGCAGCTCACCAACATCGAACAGTCGTCGCACATGCCGCCGGTCTGCACGAAAACGTGGTTCCACACCGGCGCACTCGTGCGCGAAGCGGCCATATCGCGGCAATACCAGCATGAGTATTATTCCGAAGGCGATGTCAACGTCCAGGCGATGCAGCTTCCCGACACTGTGCTGCCGTCGGATCTGCTGCATACTGACGGCACGCGCGAGCCGCACGACTTTTCAGGCGAGGAGATCCGTCAGGCCATGCGCGCTCTGCGCGGCTCTGTTCTTCGCCAGGAGATCTATGCGCTCGATGGCACCGACGAATCGGACCGGCCGTACAGCGTTTCCGAACGAAACTACTCGGTGGAAACGTTGCAGCCCGCCGGTGCCACCGGGCATGCCGTCTTCCTGACCCATGCCCGCGAGACCGTGGACTTCCAGTACGAGCGCAAGCTGTATGAGGTGAGCGGCGGAGTGCTGGTCCCCCCCGGCGCGCCACCTCCGGCACGCACCGCAGCGGACCCGCGCGTTACCCACTCCATGACGCTGGCCATCGACGCGTATGGAAACCCGCTGCGCTCGGTGTCGATCGGCTATGGCCGACGATACGCAGACCCGTACCTCAGCGCGCAAGACCAGGCCAGGCAGAAGGAAACGCTCGTCGCATTCACCGAGATTTCCTACACGAACGCGATCTCTTCGCCGGACGCACACCGCACGCCGCTGCCCGCTCAGGAGAGCACGTACGAGTTGTTGCAGGCGCATCCCGCGGCGCACGTTCCCGAAGTCACGAACCTCTTCCGGTTCGACGAAATGCGAACGCTCGTCGAAACGGCATCCGACGGCGCACATGACATCCCGTTCGAGACCACATCTCCGGCCGGTCTCAATGCCGCTCAACCATACCGCAGGCTCATCGCACGATCCCGCGCCTACTTTCGGCCCGACGACCTGGGCGCATCCGCCGCGGACGCGCGAGCCTTGCTGCCGCTGGGAACCGTGGAGCCGCTGGCGATCACGGGCGCAGCATACAAGCTGGCATTCACACCGGGCCTGATCGCGAACGTGTTCCGGCGCGCGGGCTCGCCGTTGCTGCCGGCTCCGGCTTCAGTGCTGGGAAGCGTAGCGGCGGACGGAGGCGGCTACGCGGACCTCGATGGCGACGGCAATGCATGGCTCTACTCGGGCCGACTGTTCTTCGATGCGAACGGCCCCTCGCTCGCGCTGGAAGGGAACACGGCACGTCAGCACTTTTACCTGCCACGCAGCTTCGAGAACGCATTTGGGCGACTGACATCGGTCGAGTATGACTCGCCGCACGACCTCGCCGTGATTCGTACCCGCGACGCCACGGGCAACGAGATCTCCGCCGTCAATGATTACCGCGTGATGGCCGCGTCCACCATCACCGACGCGAACGGAAGTCAGGCATCGGTCGTCTTCGACGCGCTCGGCCAGGTGACCGCGACCGCGGCAATGGGCAAGCCCGGTGAGAACCGGGGCGATCTGCCCACCGGCTTCACGGCCGATCTGACTGACGCTCAGCTGGACGCCTTCCACGGCACAGCCGACCCGGGCGGCGCGGCTTTGCCTCTGCTGGGAAACGCGACCACACGAATCCTCACGGACCCGGGCCGCTTCTATCGCTCCCGTCTGGCGGCGCCGAACGATCCTGCGCGGTGGCTCCCGGCGTGGTCGGCCACACTGGCGCGTGAAACCCATCATTTCGATCTGGCGCCCGGCGCGGCTACTCCGATCCAGATCAGCTTCACCTACTCCGACGGCTTCGGACGCGAGGTCCAGAAGAAGACGCGGGCCGAAGCCGGTCCTGTAACAGACGGCGGTCCCGTCGTAAATCCGCGATGGGTCGCGAGCGGCTGGTCCATTTTCAACAACAAGGGCAAGCCCGTTCGACAGTACGAGCCCTTCTTCAGTCAGTTGCCTGCCCGGGGGCATGAGTTCGAGTTTGGCGTCACCGTGGGGGTCAGCCCCATCGTGCTGTACGACCCGGCCGGACGCACCGCGGCCACCATCAATCCGAACCACACCTGGGAGAAAGCGCTCTTCGATCCGTGGCGAGTGGAGCAGTGGGACGTGCACGACACGGTCGCGATGGATGATCCCGCGCTCGATCCCGATGTCGGCATGTACTTCGCCCGCCTGCCCGATGCCGATTACAAGCCAACCTGGCGAGTCCAGCGCGCGGGGGGTGCGCTGGGCCCGCTCGAGCGGCAGGCGGCGAGCAAGGCTGTGGCGCACGCAAACACGCCGTCACGCGCGTACTTCGATACGTTGGGCCGCACCTTCCTCACCGTCGCCGACAACGGCGCTGCCGGCAGGTACAGCGTGCGTGTCCAACTCGATATTGCGGGGAACAGGCGTGAAATCACAGACCCGCTGGGCCGCGTGGTCACGCGGTGTGAGTACAACCTGCCCGGCCAGTGCATTCACGAAGCCGGTATGGATTCCGGCGAGCGCTGGGTTCTGACGGACATCGAAGGGAAGCCGATCCGCTCCTGGGACAGCCGCGGTCACGACTGCCGCTCAGAATACGACATTCTTCGACGCCCATTGAACGCCTTCGTACGAGGCAACGGCGCGGCCGCAGACCCCAGGACTACCGCTGCGGAGGTCCTGTATGAAAAGTTCGAATACGGCGAGGGCCAACTCAACGACCGCGCCCTGAACCTGCGCACTCGCGTATTCCGTCATCGCGACACAGCAGGGATTGCTCAGAACACGGCGGTCGACCCTGCAACCGGAACAGAGGCAGGCTTCGATTTCAAAGGCAACCCAATCGCCGCCAGCCGACGCTTCACGCGCGTGGCCGGGACGTTGCCGGACTGGTCGCAGCCCGACCCGCCGATGGCGCCTGACGTCTGGGTGGGCATCACTGCTTATGATGCACTGAACCGCCTCGTCACCACCTCGGCGCCCGATGGCAGCGTGCTCCGCCCCACCTACAATGAGGCGGGCCTGCCGGACAAAGTGGACGCGCGACTGCCCGGGGCGGCCGCATTCACGCCCTTTGTCGGCGGAATCGACTACGACGCCAAAGGTCAGCGAAAGATCGTTCGCTACGGTGCTGCCGGCGCGCCTGCGTTCACCACCGCGTACAGCTACCATCCGCTCACCTTCCGCCTGGCGCGACTGGTGACGTTGCGCAATGGCTTCCCAGCAAATGAGCAAACCGTCCAGGACCTCGCGTACACCTACGACGCCACAGGCAACGTCAGCCACATCCAGGACGACGCCGATATTCAGAACGTCGTCTTCTTCCGCAATCGCCGCATGGACCCGAGCGCGGATTACACGTACGACGCGTTGTACCGGCTGACCGGCGCCAGCGGCCGCGAGCAACTCGGCCTTGCGGCCGGACCTCCGGTACCCTCGAGTTACAACGATGTTCCCCGCGTGAACCTGCCGCATCCCGGCGACGGCAACGCTCTGGGCATCTACTCACAGCGGTACGACTATGACGACGCGGGCAACCTGCTGGCCGTGCGCCACACAGGCACCGATCCCGCGAATCCAGGCTGGACTCGCGCCTATAGCTACTCCGAAACAAGCCGCATCGAACCGGGCAAGTTCGGCAACCGGCTGACCAGCACCACAGTGAACGGCGCGGTACCGCTGGTGGAGCCCTACACCCACGACATCCACGGCAACATGACGTCGATGCCGCATCTGCCGGCGATGGAGTGGAGCTTCGACAACCACCTGCACATGACGCGCCGGCAGGCGATGGGTCCGGCGGATGCGGATGGCGTCACGCACGCAGGACAAAGGACCTTCTACTCGTACGGCGCAGGCGGCGAGCGGCTGCGCAAGACCAAGGTTTCCGCCGCGGGCGGTGTGATGCACGAGCGATTCTATCTGGGTCCGCTCGAGGTGTACCGCGAATACGACAATGCCGGTACAGTCACGCTGGAGCGCCACACTCTGCACGTTGGCGACGACCGGGGCCGCGTGGCGCTGGTGGAAACCAAAACCGTCGATGCGTCGAATCCCGGCGCGCCGCTGCCGTCGTTCGCCATTCGCTTTCAACTCGGCAACCATCTGGGAAGCGCGTCCCTCGAGCTGGATGATGCGGCGGCGGTGATCTCGTATGAGGAGTATTACCCGTACGGCAGCACGTCATATCAGGCCGGCCGCAACGCAGCAGAGACCAGCCTGAAGCGCTATCGCTTCGCAGGCATGGAGCGTGACGACGAGACCGGACTGTCGTGCCACGGCCTTCGCTACTACGCCACCTGGCTCGGGCGCTGGACCAGTGCGGACCCGATCGGCGTGAAGGGCGGACTCAACCAGTACTCCTACGGGGCACTGAATCCCGTCGCGCACACCGACAGCAGCGGCACGCAGCCCGACAACGGTTCGACCGCGGTTGGCATCACGATCGGTGGCGGTGGTCTCACGCTTGGACCGTTCTATGTGCCGCCCACCGGACCTGGATCCACGGCGGCAGCCACTCCCGGTAGTCCCTTCGTTGTTGGCTTCGGCCGGACCGGCCCGGGATTTCCGCGATACATGGACACGGCGGAGATCAATACCGGTCTGACTGCCATCAACATTCAGGACCGCATCAACATCCGCCTCGGCCTCGGCTCCCATTTCCCCTCCAGCTGGGCGATGGAAGATACCTTCGCCACTCCGGGCGGTGTTCGCGGCGGACTGTTCCCCATGTTCTCGGGCGTCATGGCGCAGGAAGCGCTGGAAGGCAACGCGGCCGGCGCCGTTCACTTCGACGCGCGCGGAATCGACATCACCCCGCCGCTGCCGCCCGCAGCGCCCCGCGTTCCCGGGGCGCCCCCGGACCTGAACGCCGCACCCGGCTTCTCTCCGGGCGACTACCACTCGTCTTCGGAGCTGAGGCAAGGCATCGCTACGCTCGCATCCACGGATGCCGGCGAGCGTGCCGTGGACATTTACATCCAGCACGAAGGCGGGCTGAGCATCATTCGTCGGGGTGCAAACGCCGTCGAAGGCGACCCGCTTCCGCCCCGTCTCGCGGACCGGATGCCGAACATCGTCAACCGTCCCACGCCGCCGCCGACTCCGCCGCCCCCCGCGGTAACGGGAGGTTCGCCAACAGGCTCGCCGAACGGGTCCACCGCGGGGGCACCAGGAGGTACTCCAGGCGGATCCTCCAACGGTTCGACCACGGGCACACCCGGCGGAAGCACCGGCGGACGGCCCGGAGGAAACACGGGAGGGAACCCTGGCGGAACCACAGGCGGGAGCCCTGGAAACGGTTCTGGCGGCAACGGACTCGGACCCATGCTTCGCTCCGGCACCACCGGACTGCTCGGCGGCATCGGCCGCGCGGTTCCCGGCATCGCGGAACTCGAAGCCAGCCTCATATCCCTGGGATGGTGGACGGCCGGCACGTCGACGTTCGCCAGTTGGTCAGCGCCGCTGATGGGCGCGGCCGAAGCGTTGCCCGTCGCGGCCGGCGCAGGAATCGGCGGCGCAGCAGCGGGGCTCGGTGCACGAGAACTGGCGCGCGCTGCAGGGGCGAGCGAGGAGACGTCGAACGCAATCGGGTTCGGCACAGCGGTTCTGGCGGGTGCAGCACTGGGTTCGTTTATTCCGGTGGTCGGGACTGCCGCGGGTGCAGTTATCGGGGGCCTGCTCGCAGGCGGTCTCTATCTGTTCAGCATTTGGTAAACGCATTGGGAGCCAGTTGGGAGAGGAGCGAATTATGAATCTGCAGGGACGCGATCTCAAACAGGACATGTCCGGCGCGGACGTGCGGCTGCTGCACTCCGAACTGGCGCAACTCGGCATCGCCATACCCGAAGCGGAATCCGGGCACGCCGTGTTCGGACCGGGTACGCGCGACGCGGTGATGCGATTCCAGAAAGCGAATAACCTGCCCTCCACAGGGGTGGTGGATCAGGCAACCGCACAGGCCATCAACCGAAGCGTCGCGGCGCAGGCAGCGCCGGTGTTCACGGTCTCCGGCAAGGTGTACGGAACGCGAAGCGCAGCGATGGCCGGCCTGCATCTCACCGTCGTTGACAAGAACGCCGGACCGGATGTGCCGCTCGCGCAGGGAACCACCGATGAGGGCGGCGCGTACACCATCACCTATTCCATCGCGCCCGTTCTCCGGGCGAAGAAGGCTGCACCCGATATCCAGGTGCTCGCCACCGCCGGCAACGCGACGGTCGCGTCTTCAGAGGTTCGGTACAACGCCGGCGCATCCGAACTACTCGATGTCGTGCTTCCGGATTCCGCCACCTCCGCCCTTGCGTCTGAGCATGAAACGCTGCTCACCGCCGTCGCTCGCCACTACGGCGGTTCCATCGCCGACCTTCAGGAGAACGACACGCGCTCCGACATTTCGTATCTCGCGAATAAGACCGGATGGGACGCGCGCGCCGTGGCCACTGCCTCGCTGGCCGATCAGTTCTCCCGCAAGCTGGCGCCGGATGTGGCTCCGCAGTGGTTCTATGCGCTGTTTCGGGCGGGACTCCCCTCCGCCGAGGACGCGCTGTTTCGAACCCGGCTCGAAGACCTCCGGCGCGTGTGGCAGAATGCGGCCAGTCAGGGTGTCATTCCTGCGAAGGCACTCGCCGATCTGCTCAAGGTGGAGGCCAAATTCCTGACGCTGGCTGCAAAGCAGACGCTTTCCGGCAAGCCCGCCGCCGGTGTTTCCTCCATGGGCGACCTGCTGAACGCAGCCGGCGTGTCCGACACCGTCCAGCAAACCAAATTCGCCTCGATCATCGCGTCCGGCCAGGACGATCCGGAGAAGTTGTGGACCGCCGTGAGCCAGGCTCTGGGAGCTCAGACAGCCGCTAAATTACAGGTACACGGCAAGCTCGCCGCCCTGACGGTGAACAACGCGCCACTCATTCGCGCGCTGTCAGCCAATCGAGACATCAAGGATCCCGTGGAGCTGGCTTCAGCCGGGTTCCACAAAGCCGACGCCTGGGAAGCCCTGCTCACCGACGCCGTGCCCGTGCCGGCTGAAATTCCGGGCGACACGCTGGAGACGCGGCGCAACAACTACGCCGCAGCCATGGCCGCACAGGTCCGCATCAGCTACCCCACCGCCAGCATGGCGCAGATGGTTCGTGGTGGCCAGCTAAAGGTGCCGGCTGCGCAGGGGGTCGCCGCGTTTCTCACTCAGCATCAGACGAAGTTCGAAATCGGTTCGCAGCCTGTGGAGCAGTACATCGCCCGCAACAAGATCCGCGTCGATGCAGACACCGTCGCCGGCGTAAAGGTGATGCAGCGGATGTACCAGGTCACCTCACGCGACGAGACGATGACCACGCTCCTGAACGAAGGCATCACCTCCGCGTACGCCATCGCGAAACAGGACAAGGAGGCGTTCGTCGCTGCCCATTCGAAATCACTCGGGATCGACGAAGCCACTCGTGTGTATGACCGCTCGACGGAGATCCGGAATGCAGCGCTGAACGTCGCCATCACGTACATGACAGCGCGCAACGGAGTCCCGCTGGGAGCGCTTCAGACGCCCGCTGCCGGTGCAGGCTCCGCAGAAGGGGGTCAGATTCTCCGGCCTCAGCCACTCGGACCGACCGCGGCGAACGCGTCGGACATCATTGCTTATCCCACGCTCGAGCAACTCTTCGGGTCCATGGACTTCTGCTCCTGCGATGAGTGCCGCTCCATCTTTTCACCAGCCGCCTACCTCGTTGACCTGTTGCAGTTCCTCGACAACGCCGCTGACGGAAAACGCAACGCGCAGGAGGTGCTCTTCGAGCGGCGGCCGGACATCCAGCACCTGCCGCTGACCTGCGAAAACACGAACACGCCCCTGCCCTACATCGACATCGTCAACGAGACGCTCGAGTATTACGTCGCCAACACCGTGCAGCCGCTGTCGCTTCGTGGCTTCAGCGGACACGACACCGGAGAGGTCCCCACGGAAGACCTGATGGCGAGCCCGCAGTACGTCATGGATTCGGCATACGACACTGTCCGGACGGCGATCTTCCCTGCTCCTCTGCCGTTCCACATGCCGCTCGAAAACATGCGCCGACTGTTCAAAGCCTTTGAAGTACCGCTCGAACACGCCATGGAGAGGCTTCGCAAAACCGACGTCGTGGAACGCGGAGCAAACCCGTATGGCTGGCGCGACATCCTGATGGAAGCAGCCGGCTTCTCGCGCGAAGAGTACGCGCTGCTCACAGATTCCTCCACCGGTCTGAAGGCGCTGTATGGCTTTGCCGCCGCGACCACCGACGCGCAGGTGGCAGACACGCTGTCCAACGCGAAGCAGTTCTGCCGCCGCGTGAACATCGCCTACGAAGAACTGGTGTCGCTGCTGGAAACGCATTTCGTCAACCCGAACAGCGATCTCGTGCCCCAGCTGCAGAGACTCGCTGTCCCGTTCTCCGCGCTCGCCGGTCTGCACAACGGCACCATCACCGACGCCCAGTTCGACGCTATGCTGCCGACGGGCGCAGCCACGCCCGACCCGGCAGAGTTCGGCGGCGACATCAAGGCCTGGGTCCGCAATAACGACAACTTTGCCCGCATCATGGGCATCATCGTGCTCGAAGATCCCACCGGCGCGCCCGCGGGCGGTTGCAACTTCGACCGATTCGAGATGCGCTACCCGACGCCGCCCGCCGGTCCCGGCGATAACTCTACGCGAATCGGCGAACCGGAATATATCCGCCTGTTGCGATTCGTTCGCGTGTGGCGCAAGACTGGCTGGACGATCGAGCAGACGGATGCAGCGCTGTGCGCGCTGTTCAACGCGGACCTGCGGCCGCTGGTACCCGCCGACGTCGCCACACTGGCAAACCTCGACGCCGACTTCGCGCGTTTCGTACCGCGACTCGGCAACGTAATGCGGACGATGGACGCACTGAAGCTCAACGTGAAGCGGGACCTCTATTCGCTGCTGGCCTGCTGGGGACCACTGCAGACGTTCGGCCCCGGCTCGCTCTACAGCAAGCTGTTCCTCAATCCCGCTGTACTACGCCAGGACCCTGCATTCGAAGGGGACGGATACGGGCACTTCCCGGGTAACGCTGCTGTGAAACTGGCCGACCATCGCGAGACTATTCGGGGCGCTCTCACGCTGACGGCCGAAGAGTACGACCGCATCTTCGACTCACTCGGCTTCGACAACAACACTCTGGCCAACGTGGCCAACCTCGCAGCCATCTACCGTCGCGGGTGGCTGGCGCGCAAGCTGCGGCTCAGCGTTCGCGAGCTCCTGCTGCTCTCCTCGCTCACCGGGCTCGATCCGTTCGCACCGCCGGACCCGCCCGCTTCGCCGATGCTGCGACTCGCGGCTTTGGTCAACGCCATGAAGGCGCAGGGACTGAAGTCCGCCGCCGCGTTGTACCTCATCTGGAACCAGGACCTGAGCGGCAAGTCCGTTCCCCCGGATTTGCTGATCGACGGCATGGTACAGTCGCTCCGCGCGGACTTCGATGCCGTTGACATGCAGTTCGCTGTTGTGGAGGATCCAGGCGGTGACATTGCCCGGACTCGCATGGCTCTGGTATATGGACAGGAGATTACCGACGCGCTGTTTTCGATGCTGGAGGGCAGCGTAGTTCTGACTGCGGCCTACGTACAGGCCGCGCCGGCGCTCGATCCCGCCATTACGGCCGCCGACCCGAACATCTCGTGGGACCGCTTCCGCAACGTGCTTTCACGCAAGGGCATTCTCGACACAACCACGCGCGATGCACTGAAGAACGTGGCGGGCGTGAGTCAGGCCTTCAAAGACGCGGTGGAAGCGTTGTACGGACGCGGTCGGGATATCGAAGACTCGTTCTTCTCGCGGCTGCCCGAACTGAAACCGCTGTACGATGCGTGGGTCGCCTCCGCCGGGACGCTGGAGCAGAAGCGAGCGACGTTTCTGGCCGCCTTCAGCCCGGAGCTCGCCCGTGTTCGAAAGAGTCAGCAGGCGCTGCAGCGCATGGCCACTGCGGCAGGTGTGGACGTATCGTTCGCTCAGGCGATCCTCGCTGCGGCGCGTGCCCCGCTTCCTCTGCACTCGGCGGCCGACGTAGCCAAACCCGCGCTCGTCGACGTGACGGCGGTCGGCGCGCAGGGTCACGGCGCACGATTCTATTTCCGCGATACCGCAACCGGCACCGTCGACGGTCATGCCGACGTCGTTCCCCGCCTGTCCTACTCCTCTACGAATCCACTGCCCGCGAACCCCGCGCCCGGCAGCGCGATCTCTGTCGTGCTGGAAGGGCGTATCGAGGCTCCCGAATCCGGCTTCTTCAACCTCGTCATCACCGCGGAGCCCGGTTCCACCGTTTCGCTGAGCCTGGCCGGACAGGCGCAGCCGCTGGTTCAACTCGGCCCGGTGTGGCGAAACGCGAATGCACTCGAGCTCAAAGCAGGCCGGCTGTACGACATCGTAGTGACTGTCGAGAAGGTCGTGAGCACGCTCGACGTCTCGTGGGAGAGCCCCCGGCGATCGCGCGAAACGATTCCACCGCGATACCTTTATCCACCCTCGTTGTTCGCCCCGTTCCGGGATGTCTTCGTGCGCTTCCTGAAGGCCGCCTCGCTCGCGTCCGCCCTGAAGCTGACCGGGAATGAACTGGCGTTTCTTGCCTCGTCAGGCTGGCTGAACACGCTGGCTGTGTCTGCTCCTCCTGCGGCTGCTGACGCAGCGGCGCTTCTGGACAAGCTCGAAGATCTGCTCGACTTCGCACGCATTCGCAAGGAGGTGTCGCCCGACGATGAGCAGTTGCTCGCCATCCTGACCGCCCCCGCCGCTGCCACTTCGAGGCGCGACAGCCTGCTGTTCACTCTCACGCACTGGGACACGGCGTCGCTGGACACCCTGCTCACGCACTTCGGCTCAACCATCGCCGGGCTGTCCGACCTCCGGCTGTTTCGCCGCGTGTTCGACGCCTTCCAGGTAATCCAGCAGTTGGGCGTTCCCGCACAGGCCGCGATCGCGGCAGTCACCAATGCCCCCGATGGCAACCTCGTGCGCAGTTTCTCCGCCGCATTGCGGGCGCGCTACGAAGAATCCAGTTGGCGCGATGTGGTGAAGCCGGTCAACGACACGATGAGGTCCCTGCAGCGCGACGCGCTGGTGACCTACATCCTCCACCAAATGCGCAGCGTCCCCGCCACAGCTCACATCGATAAACCCGACAAGCTGTTCGAGTACTTCCTGATGGACGTCGAGATGGAGCCGTGCATGCAGACGTCGCGCATACGCCACGCTCTCTCCACTGTGCAGCTATTTGCCGAGCGTTGCCTGATGAACCTCGAGGCAGAAGTCTCGCAGGGCAGCATCAACGCACGCAGATGGGCCTGGATGAAGCGCTTCCGCGTCTGGCAGGTACCCCGCAAACTGTTCGTCCATCCCGAGAACTGGATGGAGACGGAACTGCGAGACGACAAAACGGCGTTCTTCAAAGAAATCGAAAGCCAACTGCTGCAAAGCGACATCGACGAGGACACCGCCGCATCCGCGCTGCGTACGTACCTGAGCCGACTCGAAGAGGTTGCGCGGCTGGAACCTTGCGGCATGCACTACGTGGAGCCGACCGCTACCACGGACGACGTGATGCACGTGGTCGCCCGCACGCAGGGTGCGCACCGCAAGTACTTCTACCGCCGCTACGAGCATGGCGTGTGGACAGCCTGGGAGCCCGTGAAGATCGACATCGCCGATAACCCTGCCGTCCCCGTGCTGTGGCAGGACCGGCTCCTTCTGTTCCACACCCGCATCATCACCAAAGGGCCGGACAGCACGGGCCGCCCTGCGGCGGGCAAGAGTCTGACCAGCATGACCACCTCAGACATCCCGGGAACGCCAGCGCACAGACAATACGCGGTTCTGTGCTGGAGCGAGTACCACAACAAGACATGGCAGCCGGTGAAAACATCCGATCTCGAATTGCCCGCCCAGATCGACGAAGGCAATCTGGCGTATCTGCTCACCTCAGGCCAGATCGAATGGAAGTTTCTCGCCGGGAATCGGCCTCTGAAGGTCATCTTCGATACGCCGAACACCGCCGCCTACGTCATGCACGACACGCACGGATCACCGGCAGCGGACTACTCCATTCTGCCGCCCAAACCGCCGCGCCGCAGACTCATGGGGCCGAATCAGGACTTCGACATCGCTTATCGAACGCAATACGGACAGTGGCTCGACCGGGCCATCTTGTCGGCCGATGTTCCACCTTCGATTACGGAGCCGCTGCATGAGCTGAACGATACCTGGAACGCGCCGTTCTTCTTTGCCGACAATCGCCACGTGTTCCTGGTCAGTTCCAGCTCCTGGTACCGGCCGTTGTGGGACTTCGTCGGCTATGGAGTCAATTTCGGGCCTTACCTGACGGCGCCTGCCGTCATTCCGCCTCTGGTCATCGAGAAGCCGCCGATCGGACCGCCGAAGCCGTGGGACAAAGTCACCGTCGATACGGGACGGGCCGTTGACCCCGCTCCGCTGCAACGCTACATCACAGAAGACGCGTACATTCGCAAGGCCATCGGCACCACGGGGAATGTGAACTTCAACGGCACCCTCGTGGGACCGTCCGGCAAGTTGGGCAAGACGGGCAACATCGCGTAACGAGGACAGGAGAACCGACATGGCGATTTCAGTCGTAGGGAAGACCGTTGCGAACTATCATGACGCCGACCTCGTCTACCACCAGAGCATCAGCGTTTTCGAGTGGCTCACCAGCTTCCAGTACACATTCCACAACTACTTCCATCCTTTCGTTGGCGAGATTGCCGCGAAGCTGAACAAGGAATCCGTTCCGGGCATCATGAACCCGGTTTGGCAGGACGGGCTCAAACAGAACTTCTTCGATGCGGTCTACCATCCGGAGAACAGCCGGTCCGTTTCGGTGCAGTCCTTTCCCAAAGAGATGGACTTCAGCGTTCACGGACCCTACGCCGTCTACAACTGGGAGCTCTTCTACCACGTCCCGCTGACCATCGCCGTGCACCTGAGCAAGACGCGCCGCTATGCTGAAGCCCAGCGCTGGTTCCACTACATTTTCGATCCGACATCGAACGATCGTTCCGTGCCCGCGCCGCAGCGCTTCTGGAAGCTGTTGCCCTTCCGCCAGGAAGCCGATCCGCACCCCATCGACTATCTGCTCACGCTGCTCAGCAAACAGCCATCTGAGCTGTCGGCTGCCGATCAGGCTCTGCGTGCGGACACGCTCAACGGATACCGCGCCATCCTCGACAATCCCTTCCAGCCGTGGGCTGTCGCGCGGACCCGCCATCTGGCATATCAGTACTGCGTTGTCATGAAGTATCTCGACAACCTCGTCGCCTGGGGTGACGACCTGTTCCAGCAGGACACGCTCGAGTCGATCAACGAGGCGACTCAGGTGTACGTGCTCGCGTCCAACATCCTTGGGCCGAAACCGCAACGGGTGCCGCAAACCGGGACAGTCCAGCCGAAGACCTTCGCTCAACTCAAGGCCGCCGGACTCGACGCGATGGGCAACGCACTGGTGAACCTCGAAAGCCAGTTCCCGTTCAACTTCGGCACCGGATCCGGTTCCACGGGCGGCGACTCCTCTTCCTCACTTCTCGGCATGGGGCAGACCCTCTACTTTTGCATCCCGCGCAACGACAAACTGCTCGGGTACTGGGAGACCGCCGCCGACCGGCTTTACAAGATTCGTCACTGCATGAACATTCAGGGCGTGGTGCGGCCACTCGCGCTGTACGACCCGCCCATCGACCCCGGCATGATGGTCAGAGCGGCCGCCGCGGGGCTCGATATCAACAGCATCGTCAGCGGTCTGAACCAGCCCCTCGGACCAGTGCGCGCACTGCCGATGATCCAGCGCGCGCTCGAACTGTGCGCCGAACTGCGCTCCTTCGGCGCGGCTCTCCTTCAGGCGTATGAACGCGGCGATGCGGAACGGCTCGCCGTCATGCGGCAGGGCCACGAGGTCGCCATTCAGCAGAAGAATCTGCAACTGCGGGCCATGCAGATTCGAACGGCGCAGGAGTCGACGAACTCCCTGCTTACCACTCGTTCGCTTGCGCTGCAGAAGTTGAACTACTACCAGCGGCTGCTCGGCTTCAAGGACGATCCGAACAAAAAGGACTTCACGGCCGAACAGTTGAAAGCTTCGCGCGACACCTGGACGAGCCTCACCGGCGACAACTTCGATGAAATCTACAGCAACCTCGTCGGGCAGTATGATGTGGCGCTGACGGACAAGGCTTTGCCGGACTTCGCTCCGGCGGAAGCCAGCGCTCCGGGGGCGATATCCGGTTTCTCCGGTACCGGTCAGGTCTTCCTGTCCAAAAACGAAGACACGGAATTGAACACGCACCTGCCGCTGGTCCGCGATGCGCGCCTGCTGGCTTCGGCTGCCAACACCGTCGCCGCCGCCCTGACGCCGATCCCGAGCATCAACGTCAATGCGCACTTCTGGGGCCTTGGGGCATCATCGGAAGTGACGCGCGGCGAGAAGATCGCAGCCATCAGTAAGTTCGTTGGCGAAATCGCCAACATCATCGGCAACTGGGAGAAGGACCAGGCCGATATGACCAGCAAATATGCCGGATATGAGCGCCGAGCCGACAGCTGGCTGCAGGAGTACAACGCCGCGGCGCTCGAACTGAAGCAGAATGGCCGTCAAATCCTGACGTCGCTGCTCTCCGAGCAGATTGCCCGCCGCGAGTACGAATCCACGAACCAGGCTCTAACCAATGCGAACGAAGCGAACACGGAGTTACAGAGTAAGTTCACGAAGGAGGCTCTGCACCTCTGGATGCAGGGCGAGCTGTCCCGCACTTACTACGACTACTACCGCTTCGTCTTCGATTTCGCCCGACGCTCGCAACTGACCCTACAGCGGGAACTGATGAGACCCGAAATCGACTCTCAGGGGTTCGTCAAGTTCAACTACTGGGACGCGGGCCGGCAGGGTTTGCTCGCGGGCGAGGGGCTGCACGCCGATCTGAAGCGGATGGAGATCGCGTACCACGACAACAACAAGCGCGAGTTGGAGATGGTGAAGCACGTATCGCTCCGCCAGCTCGATCCAGTGCAGCTGCTGGCGTTGCGTGCGACGGGCTCCTGCACGGTAGAAGTTCCCGAATGGCTGTTCGACCGCGACTGCCCGGGTCAGTACATGCGACGCATCAAGTCACTGGCCCTGTCCATCCCTTCGGTGACCGGGCCGTACACATCGGTGAACTGCAAGCTCACGCTGCTGAGGAGCAGCATCCGGAAATCGCCGATTCTGAAGGACGGCGACTACGCCCGCCAGGGTGTGGAAGACGACCGCTTCATCGACTACCCCGGCGGAGCCCAGTCAGTGGTCACCAGCAGCGCCAACAACGACAGCGGCCTCTTCGAGACCAATCTGCACGACGACCGCTTCCTGCCGTTCGAAGGCGCCGGTGTCATCAGCACCTGGAAGCTGGAGTTGCCTAGCTCATACCGCGCATTTGACTACACCACCATCGCCGATGCCCTAGTGCATTTCCGGTTCACCGCCCGTCTCGGCGTGAATCCGGATGCGGTGAAAACCGCGCTCGACGATATCTTTTCTGACGCGCCCGGCGGGCCCGGCGCAAATGCGGCTCTATTCTTCAGCCTGTCTCGCGATTTCCCGACCGAGTGGGCCGCATTCCTCGCCGGTCACAACGATTTCTCCGCGAATATCACGCGGGATTTCTTCCCCTACTTCACGCAGGGCCGGACGGTGACGATCACCGGCATGGAGTTGTACTCTTCGAATCCGGCGAAACACCATTCCGTCGGCGACCCCGACGCGGCCACGACCTCGCTCGGCGACAACGGCCAGTTCGCCTTGTCTGCCGCCCCGGACGCAGCCGGTCCCACTCAGGTTCTGGTGCGAACTCCGGGCACGCAGGCGTTCGCAGTGATTCGGTACGCCCTCGGCTGACCCGCCGGTCGAGCCGCCCCATTCTTCGGCAGCGAATCAGCGGGTCGCGAAAGCGCGGTGCCGGAGGGTGAAGAGGACACCAATGCCGCAGCGCGAGGACCGCACCTGCGGGATCGGGCGTGGAGGAAACCGGCGTCGTGTCCTCGAGGTCGACGCCGTCCAGCAGGACGAGTGGCCGCGTATTGGCCGGAACTGCGTGACGCCAGGAACGGCGGCGACTGGCTCGAGAACGACCCAATTTCCGCTGCTTGAGAGTGTCAACCATTGAGAGGGGCACGCTTGCGCAGCCGTGAATCTTGATGATGGGAGGGGCGATCTTCAGAGCTGTCGCGCAACCGTTGGCCTAACTTCGCGAAACCGTCGTCGTCGTACGCAACTTCATAGGCAACGCCATGCTGTTCGAGGGCGCGTTCGATAAGACGGTCAAAATTGGTGGTGACAATCGCCCGAACGACGCCGGCGGCGGCCAATGCTGCGATCCCCCTCATGCGCGGAGTTGTAAACGTCAACATCGAGCGACTGTAGTGCCCGAAAGTAATGCTCGCCCGCACTTCCGGGGGTCAATTCTGAATGATCGCCAGGGGGTCAGTTCTAAATGCGCGTTGACACGGGCGATTGCGGAAGTCTCGGAGAGTCCCATCAACTGAGCCACGTTCAGGCATGGCACCTTTGCTCGGGAAGGCTGCCCGGTCCCCTTCTAATACCGGAGCCGCCCAGAAATATGCGTGGGGGGCCCAATTACGGACTTCGAGTTGCGCTTTGCGCAGCGCTTCGGGGCGTTCGTGGCCTGCTTGAAGGTGCCGATAGAACGACTGCATAAGCATGGCTGTCGCATCATCATCCACTTTCCAAAGAGTGGAGATGCTCGCACGTGCACCGGCAAGCAAAGCCGATCGACGTAGGCCCAACACTGTGCCGTCAACATAGTCAATTGCGCCTGAGGCAGTCTCGCAACCCGAAAGAACAACCAGTTCTGTGCCATTCAAATCCAACAAAGAGAATTCAGCTGCAGAAACCATGCCGCTGGCGATAGCTTCTGGCGTCTCCGTGCCAGATAACCACGCATTTACACCCGCGAACATTAGAACCGACCGGGATTGCCGGTCTGAGGGGCCGATCTTCCTGAGCCAAATTTCACGAGCCTTAGATCGTTGCCGTTGCAACTCAGATGGTGCTAGACCGGCGTCGGCACTGGCGTTCGAAGCCCCAAGAGGGGTAGCTTCAAAATCTGTTTCTTCCTCAACGTACACGCTACCAACAAGGTGCCCGATGCTGGCACGGGATTCCTTGGCTTCTTCTAGGCTGCCGATAGCGGACAGGAACGTTCCGTGGGTCGCCACGTGAAGAATTCTGGGTGCTTTGATCGCCAGAAATTGCTCGCGAGTAGCAGCGGCGCCAAGCAAAGGGGAAACACCTAGCAATTCGGAGACGGCGCGAGCCTCGCGCTCGGCGGCGGAGAGTTGAGGTTGTCGCCAACCCACGGAGAAGGGAAGGTCCTCATCGAAGCCAAGGTCAAAATTGGGATTCCCTATTACTATTGGTGTCCCCGCCTTCGCGTTGCCTTGGTGGACAGTGTCAGCCAACCAACGGCCGCTCGGTACCAAGGTGATCGCGTGGTCGCAAACCAATTCTCGGTCTTTACCCTCCTTGCTAGGCAGGGCCGCAAAGGGTAGTGTGGCGATCAGGCCCACCGGTGCAACTAGAACAGACGGGGGTAGAGTCTTTGACCCTAAGAGCGTGGTCGCGAGCGCATTGGCGGTGTCATACAAATTCCTGAAATTCGAAGCATATGTAGACTCGCCAGCGACGGAAGGTCGCCTAGATAGCTCAGCTGTCAAGGCTTCGATCTGCTCGTCAATGTCATCGACAGAACCAACATCCCTCAATCCTATCGAACCGTCGCTGCACACGTGAAACGCAACATAGCGCAAGCCAGCGGTCGGTGGGAGAGCCGTTGCGAAATCGATCAGCACCGCACCGTTCGGCAAGGCACTGCAGACATCCTTCGGTGTGACAACTCGACCGGACTGGTGCTGTTGCTCGATCATCCCGAAAAGGGAAGCTTCGGCATCATCGAGACGACGTGTTGCTTCGGCGCGAAGTCGTCGTGCCTTGCCGATACTAGTTACTTCTCCGCCGTCAAGATCTATTTTCGCCGCCTCAGCACGAAGTTGGCGGACTTCTCGTGACAACTCCGCTACTCTCGCGTTGTGCGATGCGCCAATGTTAAGCCAGTGAGAGCCCATTCGCTCGGACAAGATGCCTTTTCTTCGCAGAAGAAGAGCATAGAGCCATTCCGTAGCACTTCCCCAATCGTATCCACAGGAAAGTGTGGCGCCGATGAGTCGCTCCGTGCGTTCCGCTATGTGTTCGACCATAAGGAATGACTGCTGTTCTGAACTGCCGACAAGCTTGAGTTGAAGCAAGGTATCATCAATTGCCGCGGCGAACGATACAGCCTGGAACACATCCTCGCCGCTGCCTTGTTCGGCAGACAATGTGGCAAGCAACTCAAACAATAATGCCAGAGTGTCGTTGGCTGGAGGATGCGAGTGGGGAAACGCGTGAAGTAAAGGACGCAGTAATGCCAGAGCATCCGCAATCCGCTTTTGTCGCCGTAGAAGATGTACTTCCTTTTGCATCAGAAACCACATTACGGCGTCGTTCTGTAGTTGAGTTTCCATGAATACACGTCGCGCTTCCCCCATAACACTGGCAGCTTCCTCCAAATTGTCCAAGTAGAGGGCCAAGTCCGCCGCATTGATAAGGCTGATCACGAAGTCCTCAGCGCCCTCGGGCAACGCCCCTCTGAAAATGGCTTCCGAGCGAGCAAAACACCTGCCAGCGTGTCGCGAAAGCTGCGCAGAGCTCTCATTGATGTAACCGTCTTCTAGATGGAGCGGCCCTCGTTCGTGGCTAAGCGAGACGTAGGCCCGTCCGAGATTGTCGAGAGTGATCGCAAGAGATAGTCCGCTCAAAGACAATTTGTCCTGGATTTGCACCGATTCCACAAATGCCTCGATCGCTCGGGCCGGGTCTTCCTTCTCTGCATACACGATTCCTAGGTTGTTCAGAACAACGTCCCGAAGTTGCAGGAAAGCCTTGCCGTGTTCTGTGGGAGGAACTGCGCGCAGGGCATGCTTTAGTTCCGCCTCGGCCTCTCCCAGTCGCCCAACTTCGCGCAACAGATTGCCGAGCTCATTTCGAAGGACGGCTGCCCGTGGCGGTTTTGCTGCTACGTCAACAAACACCTCAGAAGCATCCTCAGAGTCGGTAAGCTGAACACTCTCTCTCAAGAGCGCGAGAGCAGCATCGGTCCAATGTAGTCGATGCAAACGCCTTGCCAAGTTGCACGTTGGAGCTGTCTCGACCCCGTTTGGAAGGGACTCTAATGCTTTCTCATAAGCGATTTCGAATAGGCGCTGCCCTTGCTGTGAGCGGCCCGCTTGCAAGAAGTGAACCCCAATACGGTCCAGATTGAAGAGAACAGTGGCAGTTTCCTCCTGATCTGTGACGGTGCTCGAACGCGCCAATTGCAGCAAGGCGTCAAAATCTTGATCGCTAGGTTCCCCCTTTGCAATGAGGGTGTCGACGTTTTCGGCCAGTTTCGATTGCATTGGATCCCTCCGCCGGCGCGCCCGATGTATTCACCTCAATCGGGATCTATTCTGACCTCAAGAGCTTGCGGTGTTCCCTCAATCAGGGCTGTGGTAATAATCGAGAGCCGTTCGTCTTCCGACATACGCTCACGCAAAGTGACCCGATGCCCGTCGGCGCCCACGATCTCAATTGTGGCTTTCGGTTCCTCGGAAAAGAATCGGGCTATTAAGGCGGGAATCAGTGCGGAGACAATGGTTGTGATACCAGTTATCGCCGCACTGACGACCTGCGGGTCTGATAACACTCCACGGTCGGCGGGTCCAGTTCCCGGTAAAACAACAATGTTCGGGAAACGACGTCTCTGCTGATTGAGCAGGCGTTCCAACTCGGCAGCCGGCATCAGCGTGGTCCGAATTATCAGTTCATGTTCATCCGGCATCGGCTCCTCCCTATGTATTTGTAAAACCGTGATTGTCACCATGCCGCACCACGGCTTCGCGTTGTGGCAGCCAGCGTCATGTGATCGACCTCGTATCGAGAAGATGTGTAACCGAATTCGGGCCCATCGGGGGCGTTACGTCGAACAGGTCATTGAGCGTGGGTGAAGTGGATGGCGGCCAGTCGCGCGTGTTGATCACACAAGCCCAGTCGATACCATCGCCGCGGGATACGGCCAGCGAGGAAGCGCCTGGGGTGCTGCCAGAACGTGCCGAGCCCGCGGCTCGTGGACCATTGCCCCAGACCGCGTGGAGATGAATGAACTGAGTCAGGGCGTGGGCGGAAGCCCCGGTGCCATCGTTAGGGTCGCCTACCTCGTTGATTTCGCCGTCACCGCCGTAGACCGCCGGTATGTAGAGCTGCGACGTCAGATCGAGCGGACTCAGCCCCAGTCCCTCGTCTTCGGCGATCGCCTGGCTATTGGTGCGCTGAGACGCTAGTGTGGGAATGACCTCGACTTCGGTGATACCGGCAGGCTGGAGCAGCCTTGTCTTTACGTAGTCGAAATACTTCATGCCCGATACGTGCTCGACGACGGCTCCAGCGAGCAGATAGCCAAAGTTCGAGTAGTGGTAGACGGTGCCGGTGTCAAGGTCCAGTTTTCGTCCGTACATGTAGCGCGCAACATCAAGCTTCGTCACTGGATGTCCTAGGTTCAGGTCTAGGGCGATCTGGCGCATCGAATATGTTGGGTCGAAACCTGAGCCGCCTTTTGATGGCGGATCATCGTTATAGCCGCCCATGTGATCCAAAAGTTGCTGGATTGTGATTGTGTCGCTGCGCGGATCGGCCGGGTGCGAGAAGCCGAGAAACGGATACACCTTTGTGTCAGGCTTCAGACCCGACTTCTTGTCGTCGTAGAGGGCCTGAATTGCCGCTTCAAGGAACATCTTGCTGCAGCTCGCGAGCAGAAAGCGGTCGGACGGCTGCGTGATGCGATAGCCCGGTTCGGCCCACGTGTAAGCGCGCGAAAACTTCGTCACACCATTCTTGGCGATCGCCAACTGCGCCGCACGGACGCCATTGGCTTGCACGAACGCCTGCATCAAGTGGTCGAACCCCGCCAGGGCTGGAACTGCCGGGCCGGTTACCGTCCATTCTCGGTTCAGCGGAATATCTTGTTTCGCGAAGATGGCCGCATAGCGCGTGTTACCGCCAGTCCCGCCGCCCTGGACGCAGATCGGGTAGAAGCCCGCAGCGCTCTGCTTGTCGAATTCCGTTTGGTAATCCGCTGATGTCATTCCGTGCCGGGCCACCCATGGGCCGACCACGTCGTCCTTGAACACGGAGCAGTAGACATGGTCGTCGGAGAGCGCCACATAGGCGGGGCGATAGCCGGCCAGTTGATACCCGGGTAACTGGGTCTCCGCATTGAAGACCACCTGATAACTTGCGCCCGTGTCCGATGGATGAACATGCCACTTCACGAACCCCGGATTGGTGTGCCAAATGGCCGCATATCGTCGGTCGCTCGCCGCGCCATAAATTGTTAGCGAGCGCAGGATCAATTTCTGATCGCGCGCAGTCTTGTTTAGGTTCTGAAACGTGCCCGCGTTTGCCTCGGGACCGGACATCATGCCGTGGCGCGCAAGCCAAGGCCCTGGAATGCCCTGCTCGAATACGGCGGCGAATATCGCGTTGCTGCTTGTGCCGGTCGCCGAAACGAGGACCGGCACGTAGCCCTTAGCTGTCCAGATGTTGAAGAAGGATTGATATCCGGCGCTGTCGACGCCATGGAGCGCGACCCAGGCCGGACCCTGGCGCTGTACCCACACAGCCGCGTAGCGCGCGTCACCCGGATCGCCGCAGACGCTGAGCGAGATCATTCTGAACCCTTGCGCGGTTAGGCTGTCAAAGTTCGTCTGATGTTGAGTTCCTGTGACGCCGTGGTATGCCTGAAACATTTTGTACTCCTCTCTTCATCGCTGCCCAACGCCATAGGCCAACCAGAGCTGAGGATGGAACGCGGCTCATCCATGAGTCATTTCACTCGGAACAGTAGCTTCGCACTTCCTGTAAACGCGCTTACATCGATGCTGTGAGTCAGTGAAGGAGGGCCGCTATCGCGAGCACCGAATGAAAGAGTGGAAGTCATGACTCGTACCTAACTCTTCGCGTTAACGAAGCTGGCCGACTTGCCGTGGGAGGACGGACGGGACGAAAACCGGAGTATGATTTACCTCGTATATAGCACTTTTGTCAAGCCGCTAAATCTTCGCTGCGCGTTCCAGCGCCCGTTTCAGGGGAGGCCGTTGCAGCACGATACCGCGATGTAGAGAAAACTATGGCGTTCACACTGACCGACAATCTCCTCCGACGCCTTTGCGAGGTAAACAGCTTCCAAGCTCTCGCCCAAGGAATGACCTTTTTCGCGCTCCGGGGCTGTCTTCCCGCGGATCCTGATGATCAGGAATTCCGAAGCGAACAAGTACTCGAGGTCGTGGCGTGTGATTATGTACATCCACGATGTACCCTGGGACAGTGGAGGCCGGAACAGGCGTCTCTCGCAGTCTTTCCCGGAAGCACCATACCTCACATCAAGTACATCAAAACGTCTCTTGAAAAGAATGGCAAAGGCACCAATCAATTGATGACGGGCTTTTACCGAGATTACCGCAAAGGTGTGCACAAAGCCGGCACAGCGAGAGCACACGACGCCTTCAAACAGACCGAAGGACATCCGGTACGTCGAACGGCGGACGATTTTGACTTCGACAACGATGATCGCGTCGAGTTTACGAATCCGTACGACGACATACATGCGGGCTGGTGTATGGGAATAAATCAGAACGACTACGCGAGCGCGGGGTGCCAGATCATCGTCGGTTTTCCGCGTTGTGCGTTTCGCAACAACGAGCCGGACGTGGGTGCTTGGAAAGTTTTCAAGGAAAACGCGTATAACATTTCACAACAGAGCTTTCCTTATGTGCTCCTCACCGGTGTCGACGCTCAGAAGGTTGCACTACTCGCTGCACAGAAAATAGCGCCAAGACTGCGCTTCGGATCGAATGGACCGCTCGTCTCAACTGTGCAAACCGCATTACAACAATTGCGCTTTTACGAAGGCAATATCGACGGTGACTTTGGCCGGCGAACGGCTCGCGCAGTGCTAGATTTTCAAACCTCGAAATTTGGACCGAGTGCAGATGATGGGATTGTGGGTCCGATTACAGCGGCAGCATTGGGGGTACCTTGGCCGGATGTTTAGTCGGCTTTAAGGGCGCTAAAGCGATCGTTCAATGATGATTATCGCTTCATAGTAGAGGCAAGACGCCGACCAACCCATAGAGGCATGCCGTCACAGTATCCCCCTCCGGTATTTCACGCTCCACACCGGGTAGTCATGCAAGAGCACATGACCGCGTATCACCGGCGGCTTCGGTCGCGGAACAAATTGCATCCGCAAACTTTGCTCAGTCACCGCTCCGCGCTTCCAGTCGTCCACCAGTTTTTGAAATTCCGGAGACTGATACAGGTACTTACCATCGGCTAACGCGTCACGCTCTTCGCTGAATAACGGAGAGTGGGCATCGTCACTCCGCCTTGCTCTGAGATAGCGGATGAGATGATCGACGCCTCTGGGCAGGAGCAGTGGCTTGGCACTCGGCTCGGGTTTTGGTTTCGGAAATCGGCGCAGGAACTCACGCTCCGCATCGTCGAGGTTGTGCTCGACGTCGGAGACGTAGACGACCTCTGCATGAAACAGCAAGCGTAACAAATCTCGCCGGTCATTCAGCCAGCGCACAAACGCCGAGACGGTTCGGAGCCCATCGTCAATATAGGTGAAGCTCACCAAGGGCTGAACGTTCGGGGATTCAGTAACGCTGATCGGAAAACGTTCCGGAAAGTAACTCCTGCTGAACGTGAGTTGGTCGTCTTGTTCGCCGCCGGTTGCTGAGAACCGGGGAAGATATTCCGGCGGAACGCGGAGCTTACTAAAGAACTCTGCCTTCTGTTGTCCCGTCTCCAAGAACTTCTGACCGAAGTGTTCGATGACATAATCCAGTTGCATTAACCGGACTTTGATCTGGCGGTCGCCTTTGTCCCGCCGGTTCTGCGAGTCGGGCTCGCCGAACAATCCGTAGATGGACTTCGCTTTCAAGTGGTAGATGTGCCGACCATGCTGGTAAGCGATGGGCTCAATGTGTCCGAGCCTGACCGCTTTCTTCAGAAACCGTTGCACGAGTGCTCCGTCCTGGCGCTGTAGAAACGCCATAAAAGTGGCGGCGAAGAAAGTAGCCGGAGTGGATGCCGACCAGATACAAGAACGCAGCTTCGCGTTCGGTGTAGCCGAGGGACTGCAAAGCGAGGACGGGATCGTTCACAGGTCGAGCACGTGATCGAGCAGGTGGTGGTCGCCTTCGATCCTGGCGGAGAGCGTGGTGGCATCACGACCCGACACATAGAGTTGGAATCCAGCCTGTACCTTCGAGCGGAGATGACCGGGATGATAGGCAGCGGTCACGACCTCTATGTCGGATGATCCGGTTCGTCCTCCCTGGTCGAGCTCGTACTCGATGCGTGCGTCGGGAATCTGAATCTGTCTATCGACGAACGGGAGCTTCTGTTCACTGGCGACTTGTTGCCTGATCTCGTCGAGACTCCGGTCGGGATCGGCCTTGCGCTCGGCGTAGATGGATTTCTGTACCTGGGCTTTGAGTTCAAAGTCGAGCAGGACTCGCGGATTCCGTCCGCCATCGCGCTCGATCCGCTCCCACTCTTTCAGGCAGGCCCGGTAAATCTGGGAGTCGTGCTCGACTTCTCGCGGCTTCACCAGCCCGTGGTAGAGCTTCTGGTTGGAGACGAACTCGCTGTCACGACGTGCCAGCCGCTCTCCATCGGCGGTAAGCGTGACCACATCGATGCGTTAAACATCGCGGCGGCGTCCGTCACGCCGTGCATTGACCCGGTCGAGTGTCGCCAATCCTTTCTCCTCCAGATAGCGAAGGTCAGCTCGCAGCGCACGTTCGTCACCGGAGTAAATGGTGTGTGCGAGGTCTTTGACGGTCACAACGCGGAATCGCCCCACTTCGGCAAGCACCTTCTTCTCTTCTGGCCGAAGGCGCACGCCTGCCAGATCGCGCGGCAGATGACGGCGGCTGCGAACGTGGCGCTCGCCGGGCTCGCGCTTGGGATCATCGGATGTGATCTTCCGTTTGTACTCGCGGCGGGGAATCTCGGGAAACAGGTTCTCCTGGGCTCGCTCGTTGAGCTGTTGGACGCGGCGGTCGAGAGGTCCGGGATCGACGAGCGGCTTCGGCTCGCATGCAGTTTCTGAGTCCGGTCGGCGTTGACGCCGGAAGTCTCGTGAATCGTCATCGTAGGGAATATCGAGTCTCACAGGTCTGTCTCCAAAAAGATCGAATGGGTGTGTGACGGAGAGTGGAATAGCCGCTGCCGAAGACTGTGCGAACTCGGCGCGGAACGCGCGGAGAATGGCATTCCGCCATAGTTGGAGAACAACCGTCGCGGCGGGCCGGGTCAGCCCTGCGCCCGGAACTGTGGGCGCACCGCTATAGGCGGCTGCGGGGTTGACGCGGCGGTGAGCCGTGACGGTTACACTCTCGTGTTGGCGGGAAGGTCGGGGTTGATTTTGATTTGGGTCCTTTGGTCGCCGTCGAATGATCATGGTTGTCGAGAGAAAGCGATGAGCGCATCGCGCAATGACACCAGCGCTGTCCGACGATCATCGGCTCGCCATGCCAGTGCGCAGCGAACCTGGGGCGAAAAGGCAAACGGCAAGCAGCTTGTCGGCTGAAGTGAGCAGTCTCGTCGCTTCCCCCACAATTCGGACGAACAACTCTCCTGATACGTGGCGAGTTCCCGGTCGCGGCAATTGTGAGCTCGGTTTGCACTGCATAGAGTTGTCAATTGCGGCCCTGGAGCAACTGCCGCAGCTTTTTCTTCAATACGCGACTCCACCAGATCAGATAACCGGTCGCGGCGAGCACCCCGGGAACAAGTCCTATAGTGCTCCAGGCAATTTTTAACCAGAGCCCGCCAAAGTCGCCAAAATGGATTGAGTAGAGCGCAAGCGAGATGCGCTCTGCCGGGTTCAGCTTCGATGTCGATTGATCGGAGAGCACGCGCATTGTCGCTGGCTCGAAGGTCACGACGTCTTCCAGCATTGTCAGAGACTGCTCAGGGTCGGGGGACAGGAAGACCTTCACCACGCCACCCACGCGGTACACGTCCATGTAGACGTAGGCGAGTTGCGACGCCGGGTAGCGGGCACCAGCGACAGCAACATAACGATTCACCGGCTGAATCGGTTGGCCCGGTGTCCACGTCGATGCCTCCTCTTCGAAGTGGGGCATGGGGCAGAGTTTCGCAACCGCGTTGCGAGTCTGCTGCGGCCAGATAAAGTACACTCCCGTTGCTGCCCACATTGAGACAAACAAGAGTGTCCAGAAACCAAACGCGCTATGCATGTCCCAGTTGACTCGCGCCCAGCGTGCATTCCACCTAACCTTGAGAACGCGCCGCCAGTGCTTGCGTCCTGGCCACCACAAAATGATTCCCGACGCCGACATCGCGAAGAGCAGAAGGCCTCCAATGCTGTTTGCCACTGCACCATTGCGGCCAGCCAGCAATTCGTTATGCAGTGACACTAAGAATCGCGTAACTCGATGTTCCTTCTCGATCGAAACATCGCGCACGATCTTTCCGCTGTAGGAATCGAGATACACAATGCGAGATTCTTCGCGATCGCGGAGTTCGATTGGAACGACACGGCGGGTTCGGCTGCGGAGATCTATAGCCTGAAGCGAAGCACCGGGATGTGCTCCCAACGCGGTCGTGCAGAGCGCATCATATTCGATGTTGGCGGGAGCAGCCGACTCGGGAAGGCGCGGAGCATCGTTCTCCAACTCACGCTGAAAGACAAGAACGCTGCCACTTAGGCTGATAGCAAGCACATACAGGCCAATCGCAACTCCGGTCCAGAGATGAATCTGGAACAGCGCTTTGCGCCACCAGACTGCTTGCGGACGATCAAGAAACCCCATGCTCCCCCTGCGGGCGTGAAACGTAAGACAAAAAAAGCAGGGCCGCGTAGTACACAAACGACCCTGCGCACAGGATTACTTCTTCATCCAGGCGTTCCAGCGATAACGCACGCTGCCGATGACGTTGCGGCGGCTACCGTAATTGCAGTAGGAGATGGATGTGCACACCGGAACGTAAACCTTGTCGAGCAGATTCGTTCCACTGAGTTGGAACTGCAGATTGCGCCACGTATATCGGAGCGAACCCTCCATCAGGGTGTAGGTGGGCAGGATGAGAGTGTTCGTTGAGTCGCCAGCGGTCGTTCCGACAAACCGCGTGCCGAGCCCAATTCCAAGGCCGGCGAGCGGACCGCGTGTCAGGGTGTAGTCGCCTGCAAGTCCGAACAACCGATCGGGAATGAGCGTCGGGCGTTTGCCGAGCAGAGTGGAATCGTTGCTCTTCGTGATCTCTTCGTCGATGTAGGAATATGAGGCGTGCAGGTCCAGCCCTTCGAGCAGGCTCGCCACTCCTTCCAACTCAACGCCGCGGGAGCGTACTTCCCCCGTTTGCAGCGTATTCAGAGGATTGCCGGGGTCGATTGTCTGCACGTTGTTCTGCCGGATGTTGAAGACCGAAGCGGTGATGAAGCTGTTCATGTGTCTCGGTTGGTACTTCACGCCTGCCTCATATTGCTCGCCGGTTGTGGGTTTAAAAGGCTGGCCAAAGAAGTTCACCCCCGCCGTCGGCAGGAACGAGGTGGAATAGCTGAAGTAAGGAGCGATGCCGCGATCAGAAACGTACGTGATACCAGCGCGTCCAGTGAACTTACCCGGGCTCTGCTCGACGACAGTGTTAGCAATGCGGTCGCGCGTCTTCATATTGGTGAAGTCTTCACGTCCACTGAGTGTTGCGACGATTTTCCCGATCTTGAGGTGATCCTGCGCGTAAGCCCCGGTCTGCCAAGAGGGCTGATTCGTGTTGTAGTACGTGAATAGTGCCGGAATCGTCGCCGCGTACACTGGGTTGAAGACATCTATCGGTGGCGCCGAAGCAAACCCGCTGACAATCGTCGAGTCGCTCTTCGAGTAATCAACTCCGAACAGCACCGAGTGCTCGAGTGTCTTAGTACGGAAACGGGAGAAGGCCTGGGTGTCAGTTGTGTAGAGATCCTGATTGAGCGAGTTGCCGAAACCGAAACGGTTCAGGGTGCGAAGATCGTCGGCGAGGCCGCCGCCAAAGACATCATTGCCGTGGAAAGAGATCTTGGAGTAGCGCGCCGTCTGGCGGATAGTCCATGCTTCGCTGAAGCGGTGCTCAAAGAGATATCCAGCGGACCACTGCTGCCGACGGAAGTAGTCATATCCCGGCTCACCGGTGAAGAAGTCTGTGGGAATTCGGCCATTGGGATTGCTCGTGAGTACACCTTGCGATGGCAAGAACTGTCCCCAGCCGGTGTTGTCGTGCTGGTAATCGCCGAGCACGGTCAGGGTCGTGCGATCGGAAGGAGCCCAGGTGAACGCAGGCGCGATCATGCGACGGTCGTCGGGAACGTAACGCACTTGGGTGTCACTGTCGCGGAAGAGCCCGGTGAGGCGATATCGGAAGTGTTGCTTGCTGTCGAACGGGCCCGTGAAGTCTGCTTGCACCTGCTTGCGCTCGAAAGAGCCGAAGCTGACCATCAGTTCGTTGGAGGGTTCCGGACCAGGGCGCTTCGTTACGACGTTGATCAATCCGCCTGGAGTGTTCTGCCCATACAGAACTGAACTTGGTCCCTTGATTACATCGATCTCCTGGATCAGGTAAGGGTCAATCTGGCCTGAGATCTGTCCTGTCTGCCAGCGCGAGTTGTCGCGAAAGAGGCCGTAAGTGGATTCATCGAAGCCACGAATATTCACCCAGTCAAAGCGCGACTCGTTGCCGTAAGTGGAGACGCCGACGCCGGGAGTGAATTCCACCGCCTGATTGATAGTTTGCACATTCCGTTCGTTCATCTGCTCGGTGGTAATAACCGATACGGATTGCGGTGTCTCGATCAGTGTCGCCGCCGATTTGGTAGCAGTGGTCGCCGAGGTCGCGACGTAGGCTCCGGGCGCGGAAACCGAGACTATGCTATTGACCGTGCCGATTGGGAGCGTGAAGCTCTGTTCTGGATTAACGGTTCCGACCGTAACCGACTGCGAGACGCTACCGAAACCCGAGGCGGAAATATCGGCGGTGTAATTTCCGGGAGGAATGGTAACCAGGTAGGTGCCGTCAGCCGCTGCAACTGCCTGCTGGGTCAAATTTCCGCAACGGAAGAGGGCCTTGGCACCGGCAATTGCCGCGCCTGTCGGATCCTTCATCGAGCCGTGAAGGCGGACCACAGGGGCCGCACGGTCGATGCGGCACTCAGGCTCGGCGGACGGAGCTGCCGGACTGGCAGCCGACACCAGAGACGAAGAAAACAATAGAGAAGCAACGGTGAGCACAACGATGTTAAGTGAGCGAGATCCTGTCATTCGTCTTCCTTGCGTTCTGGAAATAATTCAGAGTTCGATGCTACACAATTTGAAAATGAATTTCAATTCCAATTAGAGCGCAGACAAATCAGATCTGCCGTGAGATACATCACGTATGAGTGTGACTTTGAAGTTTCGAAGCCTCCAGAACACATCCAGAGTGCCACGTTCAATCGATACGTTGGCAACCCCGGGGAGTGCCGAAGAATCCAGAAATCTACGTGTACACCGCCCAGTTGTGGAATCACAGCAGACGCGCGTGGGTGAACACGCCTGGTCATTACTGGTGCCCAGGTCTCTCCGCGATTTCGTTGCCCGTGGATCAGGTCGGCAGCGCAAGATGAACAACATCAATTTATGCAAGGGGGTTGAAGTATGAAGTTAAGAACCTTCACCATCATTGCCGTCTTTGCGGCATTGTTGTTGTCTGGCACACTAATGGCAGCATCCGGACATGCTGTCCTTCACGGGAGCGCTCCAGCCTGGGCGAACTCACGAAACTTCACCGGAGGCACTGATCCGAATGGTTCGGTTGGCTTCCGTGTGTACCTCGGCTGGAAGAATGCCGCCGCTGCTGAAACCTTTGCGCTCGCGGTATCCGATCCAACCAGTGCACAGTATCGCCAATATGTGACGCCCCAACAGTTTCGTAATCAGTTCGCGCCTTCACAGGCCGATGTGAAAGCCGTCCAATCCTGGCTAAAGAGCCAGGGCTTTGCGGTGAACTACACACCGGGAAACAACCACTATGTCTCGGCGGAAGGAACTGTGGCACAGGCCCAAGCCGCCTTCGGCGTGCAGTTCGCAATGTACAACGTCAGAGGGCAGGCCGTCCGCTCTCCAGCGGGTGATGTTTCGATCCCCTCTTCGTTAGCAAGCATCGTCGCTGGAGTCGTCGGGCTCGATAACAGCGCGATATTCGTTCACACTGATCACATCAGGGATGCACCACCTTCAGCTGGTTTCCGCAATGCTCCGCCACTGTCGACGTACTGGGCGGAGTTTGTCTCACCCTATGCTTACCCTGTGGGCTTCACTGCGATTTCAAACCCTCCCACCGCACCCTGGACAGTGAAGGGTTATACGCCTGCTCAAATCAAGGGTGCCTACGGCATCTCCTCGGCGTACGATGGTGCGGGTCAAACCGTCGCCATAATCGACGCCTATGCGTCTCCTACCATTCTCCGGGACGTAAACCAGTGGTCGATCAATCGAGGCTTGCCGACGATGAACTCCTCCCAATTGGTTCAGGTCGTGCCGCCAGGTGTGTACAGGCGACCGGAGAATCCAAGCCAAGATCCGCAAGGCTGGTATGGCGAAGAGACGTTGGACGTTGAAGCGGTGCATGGCATGGCACCAGCCGCTAAGATTGTCTTTGTCGGTGCGCCCAATAATTATCAAGACCTCGACGCTGCGTTGAACCACGTCGTCGATCAACACCTCGCACAGATCGTAACCAACTCATATGGGTTTTCAACGGAGCTGCTACCGCCCGGATACGTAAAACCCTTGGAGGACACGCTCATTCAAGCTGCCGCAGAAGGAATCGGTGTCTACTTCTCCTCGGGCGACAACGGCGATGAGTCAGCAACCTTTGGCTTCGCGACCACCGACTGGCCTGCCTCAAGTCCCTGGGTAACGGCGGTTGGAGGCACCGCCCTCGGCGTTAGCAGTGGCGATACGCGCGTCTTAGAGACTGGCTGGGGTACGAGCAACTACAGTTGCAATACGACGAGTCTTGTCTGCACCCGCACCGGGTGGTTTTACGGTGCAGGCGGCGGCGTGAGTCAGCTCTTCGTGGCTCCATCGTATCAGACGGGATTGGGCCTAAGCGGACGCGGTGTGCCGGATGTTAGCGCAGTTGCCGATCCGCAAACCGGGTTACTGGTGGGTCAGACACAAACATTCCCAGATGGAACGTACTATGACGAGTACCGCATCGGCGGCACTAGTTTGGCCAGCCCTCTGTTTGCAGGATTGATGGCGCTGGCGGACCAGGCAGCCGGACACCCACACGGCTTTGCGAACCCGCTGTTCTACTCGCGTCGAGGTGCGTTCTACGATGTCACCTCAGTGAAGACGGCGGTGGCTCGGCGAAACTACGTGATCGGCGTGGACGCCAGCAATGGCACTGCGGATTTCCTCCGGACCTTCGATGATTATTCGGGTTCCCCGACTCAACACACCTCGGTTGGCTGGGACAATGTTACCGGCCTTGGAACTCCTTCCGCATCGTTCCTGAGTAGTTTGCAGTAGCACAAATAATGCAGTGAGCTTCGGCCGCAGGTATTACCTGCGGCCGCAAGGTCGCTATCTGCGAGATGCGCTCCATTTCAACTCCCTGCCGTTGGCCCGGAATCTGGAATGCCTGTCCAGGAATAGACAGCCCGCACTCGCTCTACAACCGACCCACTGGCGCGTGACGTATGGGGGCTAAGGATCAGGCGCGGTGAGAACCATGAGCCCCGGACTTTCCTCTTTCGCGTTCTGAGAAAGAGAGTCTGCAGCGCTCATTGTGGTCGGAAATAGCGATTGATCGGCTTGTAACGACTGAGGAACTCCCATTGCTTGCTAATTGCGAGTATGTCGGCGGAACTGGGCATAATGTTTTTCAGGGGGTTCGCTTGGCTACTCTTCAGCGTCACCCAGCGGAAAAGATCTTTTCAAAAAATCAATCGTCTTCTGGTCACGCAGCTTACAAACGATGTTCTGGTTGGCGAACACGCCCGTAAACGTCTTTGCCTCTTTCAATGGATATGTCTTCTGCCAATCAACCCCGACACAAAACTCACACTGCTGCAAGTCGTCTTCGTCATGTCCGGAGGCTTCGGCTTCCAACGGGAGCTTCAATATCGGTGTACCATTCACGAGGAAATCCTTCACCGGAGCGACGGTGCTCCGAACAACACCACACCCGACATAGCCACCCCTTCTGATAAGCGAACACGCGGTCACCGGGCGACAACTTCTTGAAAAAGTCTGTGTAGTAGGAGCCTCCACCAGCACAGATAAATCCGTACTTCCGCATGTCCTCCCAGTTCCGATGGAGGTCCTGTCCTACGTTGTAGTACCAGAGTCCGGACCACGGAGCCTTGGCCCTGCTCTCCGCTCGCTGAGTTACTTCCTCTTGATCCAAAAGCCAGTCGGTCACAAGCAACGTTTCGCCGTTGTGTTCGAAAGTCGTGAAGAAAGCTGTATTGATGGAAACTCAATGCTTTTCGGCAAGGTATTCAACAATGCGCCGAGAAGAAGCATCGAACTCGCTCGCCACAATCACTAGGTTGTGGCTTTCATTGAGGGCCTCGGGAAATTCAGCACCAAACCGCTCTTGGAATGCCGTCTGGAGAGGCTTATTAAGTTTTGCTGCCGCGATCTCATGGACTTGGCGAGTTGTCAGACTGCTGACCCAGCTCGCGTAGTCGAGCACCTGACCAATGATGTCACGTGGAGTTCTATCTCGCTTGCACTCAATCACGACCATATTTCCATCGCGGTCAAGACCAAGCACGTCGATACGGGTTCCATACTCCGTGGAGACTTCGCGGCCAAGCACAAGCATGTCCAGGCCGATCAAGCGGGGATTCTCCGCAATCCATCCTTGGAGTTGGTCTTCGTTGGCGAGGCGCTTCCTGGCTACGGGCACAAGTTGCCCATTCTTAGAATGATAGAGAGTGGTCACGGCAGCATCTTACGCCAGCTACATTGCCTTCACACCAGTTCTTCGCATAGCGCCAAGTTCAACTGGTTCTGGCGTGATTTTCGCAGTAAGAGATTTCGGAACGGGCTGGAACTACGGGCTGGAAAAAGAAAAACGCCGGGAGGTAGCCCGACGCAACTTGCTGAAAATAATATGGTAGGCACGAGGAGACTCGAACTCCTGACCTCTACCGTGTCAAAATCCTAGCAATCGGAAACTCAATAACTTACAGACTATTCAGGACTGCCGAAATCATTGAAAGTCCGTCATCATCCGTATCAAAAGCGGAACCGGTGCGGAATGAAAGCAAGGATTGAAAATCGCCCTGTCGTAGAGGATTCTTGCCTGCACCTGCTTGCCCGCACACCCTCAAGCCCCTTCGGCCACCTTTGGTGCTACTCCTAGTACGCTGGCCGGAAGGCTTCGGAATCTGCCCGTCATTCTGTCCGCAATTGACGGCTCAACACCGATTCCAACTTCCTACATCCGGACTTCTTGGGACCCATCGCCGGAGAGAACGGTTTATCGGTCAATATCAGCGTTGGGATTCGTGCCGCAACAAGCTGGTCACCGCCGGCGGTGAGGCGGGTGCAAGACGGAGATGACGAGGGCACGGTTGCATTTGATCCCAATGACACCGAGGCCAGCCAGGCTGTCCTGCGAAGCGTCCATTTTTAATGATCCCATCACGAAGAACACCATGCGGCTCGTCTGCTGCTAGGGAGAACAGAACTGGCACATGTTGAGATATACACTGACGGCTCTTGCAAGGGAAATGGCCGAACTGATGGAGGCCGCGGCGGCTGGGCAGCAATTCTGAGTTGCAATGGCAAGACAAAGGAGTTGAGCGGATCCGAGCCGAACACAACCAACAATCGCATGGAACTCCTGGCTGTAATCTCCGGTCTTGAAGCTCTCACAAAGGAATGCACCGTAACGGTTCACTTTGATTCCGAATACATGCGGAATGGTATTACTAAGTGGATTGCAGGCTGGAAGCGGAACGGCTGGAAGACAAAAGACAAGCAGCCCGTCAAGAACCAGGACCTCTGGCAGCGACTTAATGCGCTGGTCCAGAAATACCAGATCGAGTGGGATTGGGTTAGAGGTCACACCGGAAATCCCGGCAACGAACGCGTTGACACGCTCGCGCAGGCTGCAGGCGATACCCTGTCCACGCAATAAAGCATATGCCTTCTAAGCAGAGGCTCTATAGTGGTTCTGATGCGCCCGCTTGGTCCTTTTTCATCGCTCGCTTTCGCAATGCCCTCCCATTTGTCGCGGGAGGGCGTCTAGACTGCGGCTGAGACTCAATTCCATTGCCTCAATGTCTATTTAACACCACAGGTTCCTTTGTACTGTAATGGTTGAGTGGTCAGGGGCAAACTCGTAGAGTTCACCAAAGAACCACTCGTGCCAAAAACGGTAACGCTAAAAGCCCCAATTTCTGTTATCGGGTTAATGTACGACGACACAAGCGTTAGAGTTGAGCTTCCACTCGTGGTGACTGAGGAAGGAGAAAAGCTGGCAGTCACACCCTGCGGCAGACTACTCAACGAGGGCACAACAATTCCAGTAAATCCGTTGGTCGGCAACACGTTGACGTCGTAGGTCATGGAGTGACCTAAAGATAGTGGTGTCGTCTGGCTCGGATTCGTTACGGTAACAGTAAAATTCGGCGCGGCCGGAACAAATGTCGCTGTGACACTTTGAGGACCGAGTACTGTGACTGTGCAACTGCCGGTGCCAGTACAGGCCCCGGACGACCAGCCGGAAAATGTGTACCCGGTGCTAGGTGCAGCTGTGAGAGTGACCTGTGTACCGTAGTTGAAAGAGCAAGAAGTTGAGGAGCAATCGGTACCTGCAGGTGAGTACGACACCCTTCCCTGGCCATTTATGTTCACGGTCAACAGTTGGAAATTGTTTTGGTGCACATTCCCATTCAGTCGTCCCGCTGATCCAAAGTCAACATAAAGCAGCCCATCGCGTGGATAGCTAGTATCCGGCAGAACCTTGTAATTCTGCCAGCATGTTATCGTCTGCCCATTTGGCACAATGCCTTGCGGTGAGCATTGCATGTCTGAAGCCGCTGTAATCCAGCTGACACTTCTCGAAAAGACCGGGCTTCCACAGCCCAACCCACCAATGGCGTTAGAGTAGGTAACTGTGACTTGGTAAGTGCCGCCGACGCCAGGGATATTTGTCACCCACGAAAGGACCCCTGGTGAGCAATTCTGATCTCCCAACATCGGGCTAGCCACAGCAGGTGTTGCTGACTTGGATATAGCAAGGCTGGCCACAGCAGGTGTTACTGGTTTTGATCCACCAGCTACTCTTATACGTTCATTCCCTCCATCTGCGATGTACAGGTTTCCGCTCGCGTCCGCAGCCAAGCCCAGGGGCGCAATCTCAGCGTTGGTAGCTAGTCCCCCATCGCCAGAGTAGCCCGCCGTATCTATTCCCGCTACCGTCGTGATGATGCCCGTCGATACCGCCACCTCGCGGACTCGTGCATTCCCAGCATCTGTAAAATAGAGGTTTTGCTGCGCGTCCACCGCGACTCCAATAGGTTCATTGATTTCGGCATTTGTGGCCAGCCCGCCATCGCCAAAGAAGCCCGCCATGCCGTTGCCCGCGACCGTGATTACGGCGCCCGTTGACGCCAGCACCTCACGGACTCGCGCATTTCCCGAATCCGCAAAAAACAGGTTTCCGTACGGATCTAAAGTAATGCCCGTGGGGCCATTGATCTCGGCACTCGTGGCCGGTCCTCCATCCCCAGAGTAGCCCGCTGTTCCGTTACCAGCGACTGTGGTGATGACCCCAGTCGAGGTCAAGACCTTGCGAATCCGTTGATTGTTTTGATCAGCTATGTAAATGACGCCGAAGCCAAAGACTGCGACGCCACTGGGTTTGCTTATCTCGGCGCTCGTGGCCAATCCTCCATCCCCAGAGTAGCCTGCTGTCCCATTGCCGACCACTGTACTAATAATGCCTGTCGAGGCAATTACCTCGCGAATTCGCTGGTTCCCCGCATCTGCAATGTACAGGTTCCCCGCGGGATCCACCGCCACGCTCGTAGGCCCATTGATCTCGGCACTCGTGGCCAACCCACCATCCCCGGAGTAGCCTGCTGTTCCGTTACCGGCCACCGTGGTAATAATGCCCGTTTTGACATCGACCCTTCGTATGGAGTGATTGTCCTGGTCGGCAATAAAGATATTTCCCGCGATGTCCAATGCGACGCCACTCGGGTTACTCTGTGCTGCGCTTATACCAAGGCTCCCGTCACCTGAGTAACCGGTGCTGCCGTTTCCTGCCACTGTCGTTATGTAAGCAGGAAGGGGCAGAGAGACTTGCGAGTATGCGCTTTCCACCACCATGCCGAAGCAGAGTAGCAAACATGCGAAGAGCGAGGAATGCCACGTTCGCGCTTTCATTGAATCTCTCCAGTACAGATGTGAGTTACGCAAAATAGGATGAACCGCTTGCTAGTCGGCCCGCGCTTTTCCGGCAGAGGTTAAGCCTGCGGAAGCCACGCTCGCCGAGGCCTGCCGCAAAAGATCAATCGAAGAATCGCCGACCACGAGAAATGACAGGAGAGATAGTGCGACAGCCTCTCCCACAAAGCCGCGTAACCGCTACTGTAATGTGACTAATACTTCAATCACTCCAGTACCGGAGTCCAGCGAAGCCAACGCCTTGCCGATCACGGCACCGAGCATCTGGCTGCGATTTGTTCCCTTCATGGCGCGGCCACGAGTGGCAGAGGCCACCAGCAAATCACCCACCTTTATGGGGCCGTTCTCCGCGCTTACCTTGGTGGGAACGCGACCCACCATGGCCATCGGCACTTCCACAGCGCTGCTCTTGTCATCGGCCGGATGCAGTCTGCCTACGAAACCCGGCTTGGTCGAATAAATACCAGACACCATTGTCGAATACGCCTGATTCGCTTGGAGGAAGTTGCCGGGGTTATTCGGGTCGATCACGAGCACGTCGCCGGGCTCATATGTTGTTCGGTCCCCGGTCACACCGACGGATTCGGCATAGTCTGCACCGCAATTGGCGGGAACAAAAGCTGTCGTCTGGGTGGTCCCGTCAGGAAAGACAACCCCTCCGGTTGAGGAATGGATCGCACCGGCAACGTCAAGCTTATAAGCAGGGGCCGTCGTGCCGATGCCGACGTTTCCACCAGCAGTGACTCTCATAATTTCGCTATTCCCAGTAGCAAAGGCGAGGTTGCCCGCATTGGGGCCCGAAGATTGGAGCGTATAGGTGTTCGCCTGACTCACCGGAGGCCAGTTCCCAGTTAGTGCTTGGTTTGCGAGAAAGTTGAAATCCTGACTAGCATTCGAGAGAGTGAGGATTCCGTATGGGTTTAATGTCCCAATGCCGACGTTACCAGCGAAATAGCCACCGTTCTCCAACGACATGATAGGTCCATCAGTAACAATGGCCATCTGGTAGTTAGGACTGTGAAATGAGATACTGGTATTCCCCGAATCAACTGTTCGGAAGGAAGCTACCGTTGAATAAGTCACCCCTTTGAACGTCGGATTCGGACTCCACGAGCGGTCGATCATCAGATTCTCTCCGAGAAAGCTCGCGCTGCCGTTGACGTCCAGAAGTTGTTGCGGAGTCGTCGTCCCAATGCCGACGTTGCCATTCGACTCAGTGATCGACGAATTAACGATGGTTGAGCTTCCGGAAAACTTTGGAACCGAATTCGTCGTGCCACCAGTGGTAGTTACGGCTGTCTGTGCAGAACCGAACGCTGTCAGCAACAAAAGGCATCCCATTACCAAGGTAAAACTCAACTGCCTACTCTTAACAAACATGCCGCGCTCCTTTTGAAACAAATTCTGTGTCGCTGATTAAAAACATAAAAGGAAGGCCACACCACTATGCGAGCACCTATGTGGTCGCTGCTCGGGAATGTGTTGGTTGTTTGTGCCTGCGCAGAACCTAACCCGTCGAGAAGATTCCAAATACGACCGCAACAATAGAGAGACTGCTCCTACCAAACATTCTTGTGCTCCTCCAAAAATGTCCCAGCCCACTTGGAAAGCGGAAAACATGTACACGTACCAAGACACAGTCAGTACATAAGTCGTGACCACACGAATACATTCGGCTGCAAATTGGATGACCACCGGCTTTCGCAGCGATGGAGTTAAACTTCCTTCGGCCAGAGGGGGAATCTCGCCGCTAGTTCACAGAGCTTTACCGAAAAGGCAATTGTATGAACGCAGCCAGTCTCAACCCACGCTAATGAAGAGGTCAAGCCTAAGTCCTAAAAAGCCGACATTACTAAAGTTTATTGAAGGGTAACTTCTCAGCGTTCTACAGAACCGCAGGTTAAAGCTCTCTCATAGCACAGAAGGCGGGCGTATGTTGGTTCTTTTGTTAGCAGTGGTTCTGTGCTCCATCGCAATTCATTGGTGTCTTGCCACTTACTCTGCTATTGTTCGGGCTATTCTCTCCCGCAAACTTCCTATTGGTCCTGTTTCTAAGCGCAGTCGGTATCGTTCCATCGCTGCTGTCCGCAGCACAGAAGCCGCGCCGGACATCCGTGCACTTCCTGGCTCGCGGCACTGCGATCTACAGCTCATTCAGCATCAGCCAGTCCGAGTATCTGGTCCAGCTCCAAACAGCAAACCAGACGCCTTTCCTGGCTCGTCTTCTCTACCGCCGCCCTCTGCAACATCCCGAAATTCCTGACGTGCTGATTGACTCTGGCCAGTGGAACAACTTACGCGTGATACGCGCCCCAGAGTGCGATCAGGACTATGCGACACTGTCGACGGTGTGGCTGCCCATCGGGTACGGAAGCTTGCGGGGTGATCCCGGCACGGGAGCAGAGAGACCGGTCGTTGCGGGCGATGTGGTGCTGCCGTGCTACCTTGTCGCGCTACGCGACATTCGGTGGAATCAACGCTACAAACGCGTTCAGAGGGTGATATCGACGACTTTGCTGACCGCTCCCGCCAAGCAATACCTCCTAGCAGGATGCTGAAAAACTACTCTCGTTTCCACAGGCGAACCTGTTAAGAAGAAGGCATGCGTGGAGACGACGAGCAGCAATTGGATGTGTTCAGCTAGGTAAGCCCCGAACAGCGTATTCCCCCAAGACCATCCGCTTCGTCCAGTGCGTGTGATGGCCGACGAGGCGCTGCGCGATCTGAAGCCATGCTTCAGCAAACTGTACGCCAAGACGGGGCGGCCTTCGATTGCGCCGGAGAAGTTGCTGCGTGCGCTGCTGCTGCAAGTGCTGTACTCGGTGCGCAGCGAACGCATGTTGATGGAACAACTCAACTATAACCTGCTCTTCCGCTGGTTCGTGGAATTGAACATGGACGACGCCATCTGGGACGCAACCGTGTTTAGCAAGAACCGTCAACGGCTGTTGGCGGGCGATATCGCTGAGGCGTTCTTCGACGCCGTGTTGAAACAAGCGCGACGGCGTGACCTGCTTTCTGATGAACACTTCACCGTGGATGGAACTTTACTGGAAGCATGGGCGGGGCAGAAAAGTTTTCGCCGTATCGATGATGATGACCAGAAGCCACCTGCGGCATCAAGTGAAGAGGGTGGCTCGAATCCAACTTTCCACGGCGAAAAGCGCAGCAATAATACCCATTGCTCCACGACCGATCCGTATGCCATGCAAGCTCGCAAGAGCCGTGGCAGCGCGGCGGTGCTGGCCTATCGTGGACATCTGCTCACCGAAAACCGCAACGGACTGGTTGTATCGACACGCACTACGCAAGCCTATGGCGCAGCCGAACGTGATGCCGCTCTGCTGATGGCCGAGACCATTCCCGGCAATGGCCGCGTCACGTTGGGAGCTGACAAGGGCTATGACGTTCACGACTTCGTTGGAGAGTTGCGGCACATGAACGTTACTCCCCACATGGCGCAGAATGACACCAACCGCCGTAGCGCCATCGACCAGCGCACCACTCGCCACGATGGGTACCGGGTGAGCAGCGAAAGCGTAAGAGGATCGAAGAGGTGTTTGGCTGGATGAAAACCGTGGGGCTTTTGCGCAACCTGCGGCATCGTGGACTGGAACAGGTCGGCTGGGTGTTCACCTTCACGGCGGCAGTTTACAATCTGGTGCGCATCCGTAATCTCACGGGCAGTACCCCACAGCCGAAGTGTGCCTAAATCCACCTTCCACTCCCTCCAACCGCCACACCGAACCCGAACAACCCGAGGAAGCACTCCGCGAATAACACTGCGAGGGTGATTTACAGCGCATTCTGCTCATTTTTCAGCAGCCTGCTAGCCTGGACTTGACCAAACGGCTTTTGAATCGAAATACTATCAGGATAGAACTTGACTTTCGGCAAAGCCCGGAGTCGCTGGATGGGCGCTGGGCAGGCGGCAATTCAACTACGATTGCGCCGAAAGAAAGTCAAGAATGAATTGGTATCTAGCATATACCCGAATCAATCACGAGAGTAAAGTCGCGCAGCGCTTTGCGGCGCGAGGAATTGAAACCTATGTGCCAGTCGTACAGGTTCCCCCGCCGATGGAACAATGGCGTAAGGACCATTATCAATGTTCCCATCTACCCCGGCTATATCTTCGTGGAAGCCAGGGAGGGCACTGACACTCGTCAGGATAAGATTCTTATCTTGTCCGATCCCAGTGTAATTCTCTTGGTTTCAGCAAATGAAGGGCCTGTGGTCGTCGACGCAAATCAAGTCGACACGATCCGAATTAGTGCTCAGAACTATCAAGTCGCACCACATGCGCCAACTCTTTGGGGGAAGGGTCGGAAATATCGTTTTAGGGCCGCTCGCGGGACGATGTGGGATGATCCCCGACGAAGACGATGTTCCGCTGGTCTTTAATATTGAGGCCCTGGGGCAGGGGTTGGCGGTTTTTTGCCGGACGGGGCAATCGTCGTCAGCGAAGATTCTTCCGTCGACGGGGCAGAGAATCCTCTTGATGAATAGTTTACATTCCAACTTGGATTATTGTCTCGATGGCGCATTGCGCAACTCGGTAAAGGAGTTGAACGATTCATCATCGTCCCGGTTCGTAGCGGCACGACTCGGGTGGGGCACCAAAAGCGAAATTTGCGGCGTCATATCCTGCGACCGTTTCTAGAACCGACTAGCGGACGATGAACCTGTTGCCATGCCCAGCATTAGATCTCCGCGGCGATGTGAGCCGCGCGTCCTACGATGCAAAGACTCCGGCTCCGTTTGAGACTAGTTTTGGCCTTGTGGAAGTAATGAGATGGTCCGCTGCGTAGATCGACTGAGTGGGATAATCTACGGACAAGGAGGATCACCGCATGCATATCGCCACCGTTGGCATTGAGCTTGGCAAGACGACGTTTCATCTGGTTGGACTGACTGAGCGCGGCAAGGTTGTCGTGAGAAAGAAGTGTTCCCGCGAACAGCTGTTGGCCTTCACCGCGAACTTGCAAACATCGATCAACTGACGGAGGCACGGATTTTCGGGCGAATCGACGAGATCATCGGGCAGAATTACTCCGAAGGGCTCGTCGCTACCATTCGCTTTGCCATCAGGACGGCGTGGCCGAGTCCGAGTGGTTCCTTCTGCCGAACCGTACTGACGCTGGCCATGCGCTACACCTGTTGCGCGGTCTCAAGCAATGAGGATTTCTGGTGCTGGGCAAGAGAATGCTCAAGCTCGGAGCTAATTTCGAAATGGTCTTCCGTGACGACCTTGCCCGCAGCCGGATGCGATCGCCTCTTCAACGCCGTATTGAATGATAGGTTCGTCGACGACTGGCAACATCTCCTTCGGCATAGCCTTGGTCACCGGTAGAAACCGCGTGCCCATTCGACGTATCGCGCAGATTGCGCAGCAGCGCATTCTCCAGATGTCCGAGGCGCAGTTTGAGTAGGGGTTCACCCCGCTAGGCGGGAGGCACGAAGAATTCGATATGTGTTTGGCAACTGATCCTATCCACTTGTGAAAATGGCTCTGACCACCTGTGAAGCTTAGCGGGGCAGATCGTGAATGCTGCAACGACTACTTACCCCCAAAGACGAAGCAGCATCAAGCTGACAATAAGGTTGATTGCTCTTTTTGCGGGAAATGTGCTATCAGTTCTCCATGCCGCGTAAGAAGCAAATGCCTACCCTGATTTGCCTTTCATCGGCGGACTACCGAGGGTCTATTGCGGCGCAAAATCCCTACACAGACCAGCTCCGGTCCGTTTGCGATGTGCTCAATTCCACCGATCAGCCCGAGTTGCGAGATGCGCTCCGGAGATTGATTGAGAGATGGAAAGCTTCTGGACCGAAATTAGATAAGATGATGCAGGGGGACTTAGGCCTGTTCCATAACGTGCAACAAGCATGCACCGCAGTCTGGACGCCAGCAGCGGATGGAAGAGCATATTTTGTGTTATCGCCTGATCACTTGAGCGAAGGAGTTTCAGGACAGCTGCCCCCGACAGCGGAGGCCCGAGCGTTTTTGTGGTTTCAGTTCCTAACTCTCAACCCACAATGCAACGAGATTGGCGGTCCCTGTGCTCGTTGCGGCAATTACTTCGTGAAGAACCGCAAGAAGGTGTACTGCTCGAAACGGTGCGGCTATGCCGCTACAGCCGTGGCGAGGACCCGCGCGCGTCTAGAGGCAGAGCACAAGGAGAAAATGAAGAGGGCAGAAGCTGTCATCAAAAAGTGGAATAATCTACGCTCTCGCTCCAACCTCGATTGGAAACAGTGGTTGCAGATCAAAGCGCCGGATATTTCTCCCAAATTTATTACAAGGTGGGTCAATAAGTTTGAATTGCCGCAACCAAAGGGCAGCACGTAACGAACCTCACGAACCACCCCCGTCTGCATCTCACCGTGGTTGACTCCAACAGCGGTCAGTCCGCATGGCTGATCGATCGCACTCGACGTATCGCAGGCTTTCGCCATGCTCCAGCCCGAGACACATCGCATCTCCATCCGGTCCAGTAACCTTCTATAGATGGGCCAGACTTAACTTCCACAAGAGGGGCAAAACTAGTTCCCAAACGCAATGGCTTCATGGACGCGCCTGTCCGTCGCCGCTGCGAGTAACAGCTAGGACAACGTGCGGCACGGAAGCGCTGCTCAGATATAATTGATTTAGGTGTTGGCGAGGTCTGGGAATTGCCGTTGCACGGTGATAAGGGAATTGTCACACATACATGCTCTCGCCCAGAAGTGTGGAATTTCAGAGCTCACGTAGTATGGACGCCATTTGACTGGGAGAGTTAGTAAACTGATATGTCCATAGAAGAAGCGCTTCGAATACGTCGAACAAATGAAGCTCGCCAATGGCTGGACGATATGGGAATCATCCTCCACGCCACAGACCGCGGCAAGAACCATCCGACAATCGAGGAATCATTGGAGGAGCTTGGCCTAGTCGTCGATAACATCACTGAGGCTGATCAACAGGCATAGGCGAACCATCTGCGCTCGTCGCAATGGATGCAACTCACCCCTCCTGTGTGAAACGAGAGCCGGAGTGATGACCTCCAGCCCGCCGAAGCAACTCCAATCGAAGCCGATATCTAAAGCTGACTCAAGAGCTTTCCAAGTTGGAAAAACGCGATTGGGAATTTTGGTCAAGATTTGGGCACATCTGCAGACATCGTAGAGCCCTGCGACTTGGGCTCAGCTCAACGGCCTGAATCCCGAAGTTCCCCGGAACCCGAACTGCCTCTGAATGCCATCGCTGAGGTGAAATCCGACGCTGCTGGTTCAACCTACTCAAAGTAACGCAAGGGGGTTGGCTCAGCGATGTGAACTGCCATCTGAGCTCAACCCGAACTGCAGCAACTCCGTGTTCCAGCCATCCTGAAGACGTCATTTGTATTACGGACAGGACATGTCGAAGCTCCTGCAGCGCGCCACCTTTCTTGAAAACTGCGCCAGCTTGCTGACCACCATGGTGGCGGGATAGAGCCGGGTGCCGGAGCCTCCCGCGAGAATGATACCTTTCATTTTGCACCCCGAGCTTCGTAGTTGGCGGCGATCCAACTTGCGGTAGTCTCCGCTCGTCACTTCCTGAATCCATGCAGAGTTGGAAAGATACCACTCGACGGTGCGGCGGATTACGGTGGAAAAGGTTTCATGCTGTCGCCAATTCAGCTCGCGCTTGAGCCGGGAGGCATCGACGGCGTAGCGGCGATCATGGCCAGGCCGATCCTTGACGAAGGTGATGAGGTGGTTGTGCGGAGCGCCTTCGGGGTGAACCTCATCCATGATGGAGCAGATGGTGGTGACGACGTCGATGTTGGCCTTTTCGCTGTCGCCGCCAACGTTGTAGGTCTGGCCGGGAACGCCCTTGGCAAGAACGAGGGCGATTGCTTCGCAATGATCTCCGACATAGAGCCAGTCGCGGACGTTGAGTCCGTCTCCAAATGTCTTCGAGTTCGGGATACTGCGGGTTCCAAGCAAGCTCCAAATGGTCTTCGCGCACACAACGCTGCCGTATCTGAACACGTTGGATGCGGAATCATTGAAGGAGCCGATCCTCTCGCAACACGAGCAGTTGCTCTCACGTGATCATGAGATCGAGCATATTACGCTGCTGATCGGTGAGCTTCGGCGCATGCAGTTCGGACGCAAGTCGGAGAAGGTCGAACGGCAGATCGAACAGCTTGAGTTGCAACTTGAAGACCTCGCAGCCAATCGCGCTGAGAGCGTCCCGTTGACAGCGAAGCGGACCGCGACATCGAACACGATTCCACCGGCAACCAAGCCCTCGCGACGTGCCGCTTCCCGATCATCTTCCATGCGAGACTAACCCGGATTTCTCACCAGAGTAGGTTCGAAGAAGTTGATTTGAGTAGCAAAAGGCCGTTGTTTCGGGCATAACTACGTTATCGAGACGAAGTTAATACCACGCAACGAACGGCCCTTCTTATGACAGAGTGTACTC
>WNGL01002280.1_pt1 | contig 52117 bp, 48 predicted proteins | sample 5400591 | NCBI WGS metagenome assembly WNGL01 (sample SAMN13153377, study PRJNA577476) | soil metagenome | isolation source: 80 cm soil or saprolite under Garry oak tree replicate 1 | place: USA:California | collected 2016-06-15 | reverse complement strand
CGGAGTTCCGGCGCAATTAGTAGTCCGTGTTACAGCTTCGGCACCGATTGTGACGGCATCGATTACAGGTTCGTACGTCCTCGACGCCCTGCGCTCACTCCCCGTGCTGCGCTAACTACTCTAAGCCGGGGCAGCGACTTGCTAGCGTGTTAGGCTAGCTCGTCTTGCGAGTAGAATTTTTCGAGGTGATCGATCGCACTTAACCCCATGGCTCTGACAGCCTCAAGTGCGTTGCCGCCAACGTGCGGAGTACAAAAAAGGTTGGGAAGTTGCAGAAATTCTCGATCCTCGGCAGGTTCTTCCTCGAAAACGTCGAGCGCTGCGCCGGCGATGACTTTCGAAACTAATGCTTCCTTCAGATCGGCCTGATTCACAACTGCCCCCCGGGATGTATTGATGAGAAATGCGCTATTCTTCATCATAGATAGCATCTGGCGGTTCACCAGATACCTGGTCTGCTCGGTGAGGGGCGTGTGGATTGTGACAATGTCCGACTCGCGAAAAATTACTTCCTTTGAGGATTCCACCAGTCCATGAAGGCGATAGTAATCACCCTGATCCAATATGTCGTTTACGAGAATCGTGCAGTTGAACGGGCCAAGCAGCCTGATCAGTTCTTTGCCGATATGGCCCACTCCAATGATGCCGACCGTCTTACCCGATAGCTGCCAGCCTCCATTGGTGACCCACTGACCAGACTTCAGAAGACAGGATGTCTGGTACAGATTCCGGCAGAGAGACAACATGAAACCCAGGGTTTGCTCTGCAACCGAAAGCCTGTTGACTCCAGCAGTCCACCCCACCACCACACTATGTCTTTCACAGGCGCGGCGATCAACATTGTCCAGACCGACACCATATTTGGACACTATTCTTAGTCCGGGGCAATTTCTCAGGAGATCTTCGTCGATCAGATCACGACCGACGACAGCGCCATCAGCGTCAGAAAGAAATTCCTTTAGCTCCTCCTTACTGAGCTTTTTCCCTCCAAGATTAAAAACACTCTTCGGAAAGCCTTCAAGGAGTCGTCCCCTCAGGTAAGAGTCTTTCGAAAAGGCAACGGATGTCACCGCGATTGTTCTATTTCTGACCATGATTGAAAACTGTGTCGCGCACCCAAACATCGACGACGGAGCCCGACCGCTTGGTCTATAATAACCAGTCCGATTGGTGGCTCTGATTTAATCAAGCACCTATCTGGTCAATAAGATACTGCCAAAGGCGATGTGAGTTGCAGGACTTTCGTGTAAACAACCAGATGTGAGCAAGCGAACGATTCTAGTACTGGCAGCGGTGCGGGATATCTGAGGAACGCTTCACCGGATGACCGTGGACCGTGGACAACTTAGCATTTTAATCCCGACGCGGAACCGTTGGGTGTTCTTGTCCAGGCTCTTACGCTACTATGCGGGTTCCCGCCTGAGGCATCCTATTTTGATAGGTGATTCGAGCGATTCGGATCAGGCAGAGAAAATAACGGAAACGATAAATTCTCTTAGAGGCAGTGTTCGTGTCATCTATCAACGATTCGCACCAACGGACCCGATTTATGAGGTTGCCGTTGAACTCCTCAAACGTGTTTCCACTCCATATTCAGTACTGAATGCGGACGATGATTTTCTTGTTTGTAAAACAATGGAACTTGTCATTGAATTCCTCGACGATCACCGAGACTACAGCGTTGCTCATGGCGACGAAGCCACAATGAAATTGAAATCGACCGGTGCCTTCGGTGAGGTGGCCTCGGTTGCTCGCTACATGCCGGCCACCGTCGAATTCGATACGGCTCGTGAACGGGTTTCAAACTACATGGGCTCGGCCTCGACTGCATTCTCCGTATGCCGGACTGAACAAATGCTTGCGGATTTTCAGGAAACGATTTCGCTCGGGCTCGATACTCGATTTTCAGAGATGTTGACAACCTGCTTGTCGATCGTTCGCGGCAAATCAAAAAAACTGTTCGGGCTGTATCTTGTCCGGCAGCTACACAGTGGTCAGCTCGGCAGCAACAGTAGTCGAGGCCCGGATCTATTCGAGTGGATTGCCGAACCGGCGTGGGCAGGTCACTATGCCCGGTTCCGCGACTGTCTGGCCCACCGGGTTGCCCAGCATGACGGCTTGACTTGTGACGAGGCGAAGGCGGCTGTCAAAGAAGCATTTTGGTCTGCTATGACGCAGAAGCTTTCGAGATCGTTTCGTGAAGCCTACTCCAGTAATCCCGCGACATGGCGCGAACGCATGGGACACATACCTGGGATAGGCGGGACGTGGAGCGCACTTCGATCCGTAATACCCGGATTGGAGCCAGAAATATCATTAAAGGCGATTCTGCGTCCATCGTCACCGTATCACAACGACTTCCTGCCGATCTATCGCGCGCTCACCTCTGAACAATGCGCTTCTTAAATCGATACGATGGTTTTTCATTCTACTGGCGGATTGTCGTCGCGCCTTACAGGTTTCAAGTCGCCGCGATTTCGGCGCTGATATTGTTCGGAGCTGCTCTTGAGATGGTTACCATCGGCCTTGCCGTGCCGATTCTCGACGCCGCTACAAACGAAAATAGCCTCTCCACCAGTCGTGTCACGAAATCTGCCGGTGACGTTTTGACCTATCTGGGTATACCGGCACGGCCAGACACCGTACTGGTTGCTCTACTTTCGTTAGGCATTGTGCTTTTCTTGCTTCGGGGATTCGTAACTCTGCTTCATCAGTTTTGTACATCGGCAATCGGATTTCGCCTCCGTCGACAAACGCGGTCTGCACTGTTTACAAAGTTTGTGAAAGGAAGATTCGAAGACATATCCGTGAGAGGCCGGGGTACGATTCTCAACGACATCATGAGTCCGCCGGAGCTCCTTTACCACACCATTGTCGAGATGGGTAACTTCTGCGCGGGAATTTTTCAGACCCTACTTCTTATAGGACTCATGTTTTATCTATCCTGGTGGGCGAGTTTGCTACTGGGGATCCTCGCCCTCACTAGCGCTTATACCAGCAGACGTCTAATAGCGAATCGTGCTGCCAATTATGGCCGGGCTTTGTACGAATTGGATGGCGCCAAGATCCGGGCGGAAGTCGACGCGATAGATGGATTCAAAGTTGTGAAAGCGTACGGTTTGGAAACAGAGGTAATACAGCGCCAAAAGAAACTTCTTCAGAAGGAAGCCAGTCCGGAACTTCGGCTCTCGCTATTAGGAAAGGCGCCCACCCTGGTCAATGAAATCCTTGGCGGGTTGATTGTGCTGGGTCTTTCCGTTGTTACTTTGCTAATGCCTTCCTTAGGAATGACGTTTCCGATGCTTGCGGCATTCTTCGTTGCCATCCAACGTATCAATCCAGCTCTGGGCAGCATTAATGCAGCAGGCGCAAAGATCAGCCGGGCAAAACGCGGACTTGAAGTCGTAGAAGAAGTTTTATATGAGATCGCCCAGGAGCATACGCCGGAAGGTCATTTGTCTGTAAGCGCGGTTCGGGAAATTCAACTTTCGAATGTCTCTTTCACATATCAATCAAGGCCCGGCAATTCCGTTTTGAAGGATGTCAACCTCACTTTGACTCGAGGAACGACCACGGCTGTGGTTGGAAGCACAGGGTCGGGCAAGAGCACCATTGCGAATTTAATGATCGGACTCTTTGATCCGACTTCCGGTTTCGTCCTTGTCAACGGTATCGATCTTCGACGGCTCGACTTGAGGGTGTGGCGGCAAAAGATCGGCTACGTTTACCAGGATGTATTTCTCTTCAATTGCACAATAAGAGAAAACATTACGCTTTGGGACGATTCGGTAACAGATTCAGATGTCGAATGGGCCGCGCAGGTTGCTCACATTCATGATTTCATTCGGACGCTGCCAGACGGCTATCAAACGGTTGTAGGCGACCGCGGACTCCAGTTATCCGGTGGGCAGTGTCAGCGCCTTGCCATAGCGCGCGCGGTTCTCCGCCGGCCAGAGGTGTTCATTTTTGACGAAGCAACAAGCAACCTCGACACGGAGTCGGAGGAGCAAATTCGGCGATCTATTCAGGACATCGCAAAGAGCGCAACGGTAATGATTATTGCGCATCGCCTGTCCACGATTGTGAATGCAGACTGGGTCTATGTATTGCATGATGGGCGGATTGTAGAGAAGGGTACATACGCCGGTTTGATCGGACAGGAAGGACACTTCAGCCGCCTCGTCCATGCGCAGGCTTTGACCACTGGTTGATATGGGTACCCGGCGAGCTCTGGTCACTGGCGGTACCCGCGGGATCGGCGCTGCGACGGTAACTGCGCTGATCGAGGCAGGAGACGAAGTTATCGTTACAGGACGGTCGCCGTCCGCGCAGGTGCCGCAGGGCTGCCGGTACCTGACATGCGACCTTGCTGATCCCAAGGCGCTGAGAGAGTTCTCGCGCATTGTTGAGGGGCTCGAGATATCCGTCCTTATTAACAATGCGGGAATCAATAAAATTGGCGCCATTTCCGAATACGATGTCGACGATTTCAATCGAATCCAACACGTCAACGTGACAGCCCCTTTTGTACTATGCAAAGCTGCTATACCCAGCATGCAGCGCCGGCAGTTTGGACGTATCGTGAACATCACTTCTATTTTCAGTGTCGTCAGCAAGCCGGGACGTTCGGCTTATTCGGCCAGCAAATCAGGACTGCTCGGGCTTACTCGTGCGCTCGCGCTTGAAGTTGCAGCTGACAATATTCTGATCAATTGTGTCGCTCCCGGTATTGTCGATACGGAACTCACTCACAGCGTTCTGGGTGATCCGGGCATAGCCGAACTGAGATCGCTTGTGCCGATGGGACGGCTGGCGACGTCTGACGAAATCGCGAAATACATCCGATTTCTGGCCAGTGAAGAAAACACATATATGACTGGCCAGAATCTTGTGGTCGATGGCGGATTCACCTGTGCCTGATCTCGAGATCAAATCTCATTCCGGTCCCTATACAGTGAAGTTCGCGCCGCTCTTTTCCGGGCTTGAAGGCGGATTAAAGCCGAACGAACATCTCATCATTGACGAACGCGTAGCCGATCTCTACTCCGAGAAACTCTCCGCAGTGTTGAAAGACGATTCCGTCTTGGTTTTAGCCGCAGTTGAAACCAGCAAATCGCTCGAAAAGATTTCAGATTATGTAACGCATTTACTGCAACACGGCGTCAGACGGGACTACGTTTTAATTGCTGTCGGCGGAGGCATCATCCAGGACATTACCGCATTTATAGCCGCAATTCTGTTACGCGGGATAAGTTGGCGATTTTATCCAACGACACTGCTGGCCCAGGCGGATAGTTGCATCGGATCGAAGACTTCGATCAATGTAGGTCCTTATAAGAATCAGGTAGGGACCTACACTCCGCCAAGTGAAATTCTTGTTTCAACCGATGTTCTTAGGACGCTCAGCGAAGTCGATATTCGTTCAGGCATTGGGGAAATGATTAAGTCCCACACTGTATCGGGCTGGCCGGATCTGCGTGCCATTGCCAGAGATTACGAGCGGCTTTTCTCCAATCCGGAAGTGATGACGCACTACATCCAGCGGTCTCTTCAGATCAAGAAGATGAAGATCGAGATTGACGAATTTGACCGCAACGAACGCCTGGTAATGAATTATGGACATACGTTCGGCCACGCCATCGAAAGTGCGACGGACTGGGCAGTACCCCACGGCATCGCTGTTACCATTGGGGCAGATATGGCGAACTATATCTCATGGCGTATGGATCTAATCGACCGAGAAGCGTACGAGGAACTCCACAGGCTCTTGGCCAGGAATTATCGCGGATTCGAAGCCATTTCAGTGCGGGAACCTGAATTTTTCGCGGCAATCGGTAGAGACAAGAAAAACGTTGGTCAACACATTTCCCTCATCCTGATGCGTGGTCCCGGCCAGGTTTTTAAGCACCAATGCGCAAATGACGAAGTATTTCGATCGCGCTGCAGAGAGTATTTTGCCACTGAACTCAAAAGCAAAGGATCAGAACCATGCCGGACCCGATAACTATGACGCGTTCGAAACATGAGGTCGTAACTCCGCGTGGAACGATCAATGTGGGGATCGTGGGTTTTGGCAAAATGGGCCAAATCCGTTTCGATGCTGTTATGAGGACGGGGCGTGGCCGTGTCGTTGCGGTCGCTGATCCGGATCCCGCCAAATTCAAACGATTGTCCAGCGTCCGCATGTACACCGAGGGGCACGATTTAATACAAGATCCCAGCGTCGAAGCCGTGTTCATTTGCACGCCGAATTATCAAAACCGACCCCTGACAATCCAGGCGCTCCGGGCTGGCAAGCATGTCTTCTGCGAGAAACCCCCGGCATTTACCGCAAGCGAAGTTGAGGAAATCATTGCCGCAGAGAATGCTTCCGGAAAAAAGCTGATGTACGGATTCAATCACCGCCATCATGAGAGCGTTAAGAAAGCTAAGGAGCTTGTCGATTCGGGCGCCTATGGCCGAATTCTGTGGATGCGTGGGAGATATGGCAAGAGCGTCGACCAGAGCTTCTATGGCGACTGGCGTTCAAAAAAAGAATTTGCCGGCGGCGGCATCATGCTGGATCAGGGCATTCACATGCTCGATCTGTTCCTTATGCTTGGAGGAGATTTCGAGGAGGTTCATGCTTTCGTGTCCAACCTTTACTGGAAGCTGGACGTCGAAGACAACGTGTTTGCAACCTTCCGCAATCGAAATGGGATAGTCGCGTCGCTTCACTCCACCATGACGCAGTGGAGACACTTATTCTCTTTGGAGATTTTTTTGGAAAAAGGTTACATCGTCATCAACGGCCTGCTTACGCCGTCCGGGACATATGGAGCCGAAGCGATGACTATCGCGAAGAATCGAACAACCGCTCCGGCGGCAACCTGGAGTGACGAGGAACACATTACTTTCGAAATCGATAATTCCTGGGCTTCCGAAATAGAAAATTTCTTTGACGCAATCAAATCCAATATGCCCGTCAGTGTGGGAACGAGTTCGGACGCCCTGCGACTGATGCGTTTAATCGACAAGATTTATCGGAGAACGTCACTGTGAATTCTGCAAACGATTCTCAGTGGCTGTCTGCTTACTTCGAGCGGTATAGGGATTCCATATTCTCCCCCGAAGCGAACCGCCAGCTGGTCGAGTTGAAGAAATTGTTTCTCGCCGCCAAGTCCAGCCATCAGAAAGTGATCATTGCGGGCAATGGAGGCAGTGCTGCCATTGCCAGTCACTGCACCGTGGATATCACGAAATCTGCTCGTGTCCGTTGCATCAACTTCAATGAAGCGGATCTCATTACTTGTTTCGCAAACGATTTCGGTTACGAACGGTGGCTCCAGAAAGCATTGGAGTTTTATGCCGACCCGGGCGATGTGCTCATTCTGATCAGTTCGAGCGGAAAGTCACCGAACATGATTTGCGCTGCTGAATATGCGCGGCAGCGTGAACTGAAGCTTGTAACTTTCACCGGATTTGCTGCGACGAATCCATTAAGACAACTTGGAGACCTCAATTTGTGGGTGGACAGCCGCGCATATAATATCGTTGAGATGACCCACCAGATCTGGTTGCTCGCTGTGTGCGATCTGATTATCGGCGCTGCAGAATACCATCCTGCCTGAATGCGAGTTGTACGTGAACCGCATATTGCCGACACGATTGTTCTCGTCGATGGCGTACCTGCATGTGGAAAGACAATGATGGCGCCCATCGTCGGTAGTTTCGACCGCGTCGAGCTGATGCAATACAACTACCCTCTCCAGTCTATCTGTGTATTGCGTGATCTCAACTTGATCGCCAGCGATGTAGCGACGGTAATGATTCGAATACATACGGATCTGGATTTGTATGATTCGATGATGTCGCGCGAAACGAATTTCCGGTTTTCAGATCTCTCGTCCGTTTGGAGGAACTCCAGACCATGGAGATACTTTCAGCGCCTTTTCCAACCCGGTGATGATGCGACGATTCCGAAAATTGAAAAGGAGCGGCCGATCCTTCATCTGGTCACCCATTCGATGTTGGGACGTTGTGCGGGTCTGTTTGAAGCGCTCGGCGACCGTCTGCGGATCATTGAGGTCGTTCGTCATCCTCTTTACATGATTAAGCAGTGGTACGGATGGATACACAGAGCCGGAGTCGATGCGAGGACTTTTCACATATGGATCGATCACCATGGCCATGCAGTTCCGGACTTCGCGCATGGATGGGAGGATTTGTTTCTGAAATCCAATCGCATGGATCGGACAATCTATGCGATCGATGCAGACACGCGGCTTGCACATTGTGCGTACACGAAATTATCCGGTGCGCAAAAGAGGCAAGTTCTGATTGTCCCGTTTGAGACATTCGTGACGAAGCCCGATCCATACCTCCGCGAATTGGAGGCGCTGCTGGGTACCGGTATGACCTCGGCAACATCAAGGATGATGAAGAAGCAGAAGGTTCCTCGGAAGATGTATGGGGAAGGTGCCGATCTGAAGATTTATAGGAAATATGGTTGGGAACCGCCGGATCGTGCCAGTAGTGAAGTGCAAGAATTCCAGAAAAGACGTGACTTCGCGGCTGCTGAAGCGTCGCCCGATGCGATGAGAGTTCTGGATCGGATGTGCGAGCAGTACGAGGTAACGTATCTGAGAGCATGATTGTCGCTGTACTCGGAACTGGCAGTATTGGGTCTCGCCATCTCGAGATCCTGGGCGGATTTTCCCAGGTACAGACCATCGCGGTTCCAATCCGGAAAGAACGCTTCGAAGAATTGCGATCGAAGGGCATCCGCGCCGCCAGGAACCTGACTGAAGCTGTTGAACAAGGCGCACGATTGTGCATTATTGCCACGGATACTGGCAGGCATGTCTCCGACACGCTGATGGCTCTTCAATCGAGCTGTGCCGTTCTCGTCGAAAAGCCTATGTCGATCGATCGGTCAGGCGCAGCGGAAGTTTGCCGGGCAGCGACAAAGGCAGGTCAAAGAGTTTTCGTGTGTTGCGTTCTTCGCTTTTCAGAATCGCTGAACACTTTCCGCGAACTCTTACCGACCTTAGGCCGGCTGCATTCGGTCCGGATCGAATGCCAGTCGTATCTACCAGATTGGCGTCCCCAGCGAAGTTACCGCGATGCCTTCTGTGCCAGACCGAATGAGGGAGGCGTATTACTCGATTTGATTCACGAGGTGGACTATGCAACATGGCTCTACGGCTGGCCATCTGCCATATACGCGTGCCTTCGGAATTTAGGACGGCTCGATATTCAAGCGGAAGAAACAGCAGACCTGTTGTGGGAAACATCGGACGGCTGTCTTGTCTCGATCGCATTGGATTATCTTTCGAGGCCTCCCAGACGGCTCATGACAGCAAAGGGCGAACACGGCACGATCCAGTGGGATGGAATTTCCGGTACGGTTTCGATTGAACAGGTTGGCCTGGCTGTAGAACAAGTAAAATCCAGCCAAACTCGTGACGATATGATGTCCGGACAGGCACAGGCTTTCCTTAATGCCATCGCCGGAACCGTTGATCAGCGACTGGCGTCCATCGAAGACGGTATTCGTGCGGCTGCAGTGTGCGATGGCGCACGCCGCTCGAGCCAGACTCTCGGTCGTGAAGAAGTCGAATACGGCCTCAAATAGATTATGGCGAAGTTACTGGCCGTAATTCCGGCACGCGGCGGTTCGAAAGGTTTGCCAAATAAGAATATTCGCGAACTGGCAGGCCTCCCTCTGATTGCCCACTCGATATTGCTGGCGAAAATGTGTCCTGAAATCGATCGAGTCATCGTCTCAACGGACTCGGATGCAATAGCAAAAGTTGCCCAGGACTACCGTTGCGACGTTCCTTTTGTCAGACCGCCGGAACTGGCGTCCGACGAAGCACCTCTGTGGCCGGTTCTTCGACATGCATTACAGACTGTCGAACAACTCGATGGAGTTCGGTATGAGTATCTGCAATTGCTGGACCCGACAGCTCCCGCTCGATTCCCTTCCGATGTTACCGAAGCATTGCAGCGGTTGAAGCAGAATTCCAGCGCAGACGGAATCATCTTTGTGTCCCGGCCGGAATTCAATCCAATTTGGCATTGTGTTGTTGACCGTGATGGCTGGTTGGCAGACTTGTTTCCGGAAGCGGCCAATGTACACCGCCGTCAGGATGTGCCGGTTGTCTATCGAATCATTTCCACGATGAACATCTGGCGCGCCGATTTCGTTCGGAGAGAAGAAACGACCTGGAGAGGTAACGGCAAGTTTCTTATGTACGAGATTCCGGACGTGAGAGCGCTCGATATCGACGACCTCGATGGCTTTCAACGAGCGGAAGCCTTGATCCGGTCCGGATTAGTCCATCTGCCCTGGCTCAAGGACAAGGTCATTGCAGGCTGAAGCCATACCCACCGTCGTTTTCGAAATCGGCTTGAACCATCTTGGTAAAGCGGACTCCGCGAAACGAATGATCGACACCCTGGCAGCGAATGGAGCCACTCACATCACTCTCCAGGTCATTGACGATCCGCAACGACATACCCGGAACCCGGATCGCATCGCAATGCTCAACCAGTACTACCTCAGCATCGAAAACAATATTGCTATTCTGCGCCACGCAATAAAAACGGGCCTGAAAGCTGGCGCGGCTATCTTGAATATTTCCGACATCGGACCTTCACTCGACGCGGGTGTGAGCTTTTTCAAAGTCTTGAGTACTGATTTTGCATTTGAGCCCTTGCTTGCCGCGCTCGCCCTCACAGGTGTACCGACTTATCTCTCCGTTGGCATATCGACAGCGAGTGATATCGCCCGATCACTTTCAGTCATGAGAACTGCTTCGGAGGGGTCAAACGAGCGGCTGCTCTACACCGTTTTAGGCGCTCCTGGGCGAGCCGAAAAACTGAATTTGCGGAGGATCGCGACGCTTTCCAGGACCTTCAACGTTCCCGTTGCTTACGGACAGCATTCCGATAGGTTAGAAGCCCTGGCAATTGCAATCGCATTCGGTGCGGAGTCTGTTTTCGTTTACGTGGCTCAGACTCATAGTCCTGAACCACCTGATGGTCCGCATGCCGTTCTATGCTCGGAAGCGGCGGCAATACTGAGAAACATTCGTGAAGCCGCTTCCATGCTTGGAACGCCGGATCTGGAAACTTCGACGGACAATCCACTGCGTCATACGCACCGCCGATCGATTGTTGCCGCAAAACCCATTCGCTCTGGCATTGTCATTTCTGAAGAAGATCTGGCTTTCAAACATCCGGGAACTGGTCTTCCTTCATCTCAATGGATGCAGGTCATCGGAAGGACAGCCAATCGCGATTACGCTGTGGACGAGGATCTCTTCTGATCATGAGGACGGCTCTGGTTGGCGGGGCAAGCAAAGGACTGGGCCTGGCCTGTGCAATTGGCCTGGCGTCCCGTGGACACCGTTTGGTTTTGTGTGCCCGGACACCGAGTGATCTGGAAAGCGCCGCGGCAACAATTCGAACGATGCGGGAGGGATTGGAAGTTGTTACTGTTCCATGTGATTTTTCAAAACGGGACAATCTGCTGGCTTTGAACGAACGCTTAAAGAGCGACTGCCTCAAGATCGATATCCTTATTAACAATGTTGGCGGCCCACAGCCGGGAACGATTGTCGAGTTGACGGAGGAGCAATGGGAGCATGGTCTGGACCTATTGTTTCGGTCTACGCTCAGGCTCTATCGCATGGTTCTTCCAGGTATGCAGGAGCGAGGCTGGGGACGCATTATTAATATTCTGTCTCCGGCCGCTGTAGAACCGGTCGCGTCGCTTGCTATCTCCAGCGTGCTGCGCGCAGCTCTGGCCAACTACGCGAAGCTTGTCGCCAAGGAAGTTGGCCGCCATGGAATAACTGTGAATAGTTTGATGCCGGGCGGTTTCCGCACCGCCCGGACAGACGAACTCGAGCGCGATACGGCAAGACGGCGAAACGTATCTGTCCAAATCGTACAGAGAGAAAATGAAGCGGCGATTCCCATTCAGCGAATGCTTGATCCCAAGGAGTTGGCGAACTTTGTGGCTTACCTTACGTCGGATGAGGCAGGAGGTATAACAGGCGCCCTTTTACCAATCGACGGCGGACAGATGCGGACAATTTGAAATTGAGAAAAATCAGCGAGTTGATGGATCTGAGTGGACGCAGGGCGATCCTGGTAGGCGGTGCCGGGCATATCGGTCTCGGCGCAGCAGAAACTCTGTGGGAGCTTGGAGCGAATATTGCCCTACTTGACATCGATTTCGATACCTGTGAGAAGCGAGCTCAAGAGATGTCAGGACGTCGGGCCGGGAGCGCGTGTGCCGTTAACTGTGACCTTCTCCAAGCGGAGAGTGCCGTGGCCGCAATTCAAGGGGCAATTCAGCTGTTGGGAGGAGCGGATATTCTGATCAACTGTGCCGGCTATGTCGGAACCACGAAAGTTCGTGGTTGGGCCGTTCCTTTTGAACAGCAAACGACTGAAGCCTTCGAAGAAGCCCTCATCTTGTTTTTGTCGACATATGCAATGGTTGGCCCGGACCCAAGCCTGTATGTTGGAACGGAAATGGCGAATCCGGTTGGGTATGGTGCTTCCAAGGGAGGTTTGCTGCAGCTTACGCGGTATCTGGCAACCACATTTGCTCCGACGATTCGCGTCAATGCCATTTCGCCGGGCGGCGTCTGGCGTGGCTATCCCGAAACATTTCACGAGCGATACAAGGCTCGAACGCCTTTGAAGCGAATGGCCGTTGAGGAAGACTTAAAGGGTGCGATCGCGTTTCTTGCGAGTGACCTGTCCGCTTACGTTACCGGTCACAATCTGGTGGTCGACGGCGGCTGGACTGCGTGGTGAATCATGTCTTTTGTGTTTGACACTCGAATATCTCCCACAAATTTGCCGAAATACAGTCCACTGCTGCAGCCGGTGGCTCTCGCGAAGGCCTATGCTCATCTGTTTTGGAGGCTTTCGCGACATTACGTACCAAATCTAATTGCTCCAACTGTGCCGATGTCCGTAAATGCGGCGGGATTACTCGCGACTTTTAAAAGTGACGGCATTATTCGCATCGACAATAAGTTCGCCAAATTGGCCGAACACATCGATGATTGTTACTTTGCGCGCCTGGAAGGCCGCATCCCGAACGATGGCTTTGACAACTCAGAGCTGTTCTTGATCGACTCAAACGTGCCGAAGTATCGTGAAGGGGGCACCGAGATAAGGGCTAACATTTCTTTCAAAGATCCAAAGCTGGCGCCGCTTTTCTTCGACTCCGATCTGACGGCAGTACTCTACAACTTTTATCGACGGCAGCCTTTCCTTCGAAATTATCCGGTTCTGCAAAAGATCGCTTATAAGGGGGACAAGGCATCTCTTGAAAATAGCCGATTTCATGTGGACCATTTGCACCAGGTAACGATCATGTTCCTGATATGCGATCTCACGGAGCGTGATACGCACATGCAATATGCCGTCGGTTCACATCAGAAGCTGCGCATTCCCGGGAGCTATGGGACTGAAGATGTGGAAGCCAACTTCAGGATTTACGACCTCATCGGGAAAAAGGGGACCGTGTTTATGTTCGACGCCGGAGGTATTCATCGAGCGAAGTATATGCAAGGTACTGTTCGCAAAATGATGACGGTCAATTTCACCACCGGTCATGACATTGTCGATATGCGTTACGACAAACTTGAGAATTGGCCCCATTTCAACGAATTTCCAACGCACATCCAGCGCTTGCTAGAGAAAGTCTCGATTCACAACTAATCCGATGGCTGTTGTTTTCGATCCAACTGTCGTCATCAATGGCCGCATGATTGGCTCCGGCCAGAAATGCTTCATCGTTGCGGAAGCTGGCGTAAATCACAATGGCGACATGAAGCTCGCGAAGACGCTAATCGACATTGCCGTCGATGCTGCTGTGGATGCGATTAAATTCCAGACATTCCACGCCGAACACGTCGCCGTTTTAGACGCGCCCAAGGCAGATTACCAGTTGCGGACTACAAATCAGCATGAATCGCAATTGGAAATGCTGCGGCGGCTGGAATTGGCTCCATCGCAACATCGAGAGCTATTCAACTATTGCAAGGATCAGGGCCTGCTGTTTCTTTCGACTCCGTTTGATGAAGGAAGCGTAGATCTCCTGGATGAAATCGGCGTTCCCGCTTTCAAGATCAGCTCTGGCGAGATCACGAATCTTCCGTTGCTGGAACACACCGCGCGAAAAGGAAAGCCGATCATCTTGTCTACAGGCATGTCGTCTCTGGATGAAGTCCGTGATGCGGTTGGCCTGATAGGACAGGCGGGGAATCATCAGTTGATATTGCTTCATTGCGTTTCGAATTACCCTGCCGATCCGGCAGACGCGAATCTCAAGGCGATGCAGACCATGTCGGAAGAATTTGGTCTGCCGGTCGGGTATTCGGATCATACTGCCGGCATCGAGGTTGCGCTAGCGGCTGTAGCGCTCGGGGCTTGCTTGATCGAGAAGCACTTCACGAGTAACAGGGATCTTCCGGGTCCTGACCATCGAGCTTCGCTGGAGCCCGGCGAATTGTGTGCGCTGGTAAAGTCGATCCGCAATGTTGAGGTCGCCATAGGACACGGCCGCAAGCAACCGGTTCCGGCGGAGATCGGCACGGCGCGGGCTGCGCGCAGGAGTCTTGTTGCTGCGGCGGACATTCCATCCGGCACACAATTAAGGTCGGAATTGATTGCCATTCGGAGACCTGGCACAGGTCTTGAACCCTCAGCGTTGCCTAAAGTGATCGGACGAACAGCTCGTGTTGATATTCCTGCCGGAGCGTTGATTCGTCTCGACATGCTTAGTTAACCAATGAAAATCTGGGTTACCGGAGCTTCCGGTTTTTTGGGTCGACGTCTTTCGACGGCGCTCGTCGAGGCAGGCCACGAAGTGACTGGTCTATCGCGTCGCAGGCCGGTGGCTGAATTTCCGAGTGTCCAGATCGATCTCTCATCAGATGCGGCCATAGACGAAATCAGAAATTTATGCCGAGACCAGGGTGGTCCGGACGTCGTTGTTCATGCCGCCTGCCAGAAGCCCGGGTTGGACGGTTTCAGCGAATATGTGAAATGTAACGTACTCACCACTACGAACCTGCTGGAGTCGCTCGACCCACTACCTCGTCTCGTTATTTATCCATCTACCTTGAGCGTGTATGGCCGCTCTGACGAGCAACCGGTGAAGGAAACGCAGCCCACAAAAGCAGATTTCCCTTACGCCCTGACCAAGAGCTGGGCGGAAACCATCATCTCGAAGTTCGAAGCTCCAACTCAGGTGGTGATACTTCGACTCCCAACATTGTATGGTGCAGGACAACACGACAGCTTTGTTGATGGTCTGGCGCGTCTTGCACTGAGCGGCCAGGAAATTGAACTTTTCGGATTTGGAAAGACGGTTAGAGACGCTTTGTACGTTCAAGACGCTGTTCAGGCCGTTCTGCAGTGCATCACCGCACCACCCGCCGCGCAGTTTGCATGTTTCAATTTGGGTTGTGGACAAAGATTGACCACTGAAGATTACGCGCGTGCTCTGGTTATGGCCTTGAAAAGTGGTAGCCGAATTGTTGCAGTGGACCGTCCTTCGCCGCAACTGTTCGATTTGTACGCCGATATTTCCGCAGCGCAACGATGGATCGGCTTCCAACCCAGCGATCTGAGTACATCGATGGAAAGATATGCAATCGAGCTACGAGCCCAATCCTGATCATCCACTAACGCTGGCATGCCCATACTTTTCGCCTGAAGAGCAGGCCTTCTTGCAGAAGGAGTTCCGGGAGATCCTAAATGGCAGGGTTTCGATGGGACCTCGAGTCGCTAAATTTGAGGCGGAGTTTTCAAAATATTGCGGGACACCGCACGGAATAGCACTTTCAAGCGGTACGGCATCGCTCGAAGTTGCTCTGACGTCTTTGGGACTTCAGCCCGGCGATGAGGTTCTGGTGCCGGTCCAAACCTTCACGGCTACAGCCATGGCGGTTCATCTTGCCGGCGGCCGACCGGTCTTCACTGAGATTTCCGAAATCACCTTCTGCATGGATTTCGACGATGCTCTGTCACGCGTTACGTCGCGAACACGGGGAGCAATCGTCGTCCATTTTGGCGGTCTCATTCCAGCCCGGTTGCTGGACTTCATCAAGCAAATGCATGACCGCGGCTGTTTTGTTATTGAAGACGCGGCTCACGCCCATGGTTCCGAATTACGCGGAGCGCGAGCAGGCAGCTTTGGAGACGCGGGTTGTTTTTCCTTTTATCCAACGAAGATCATGACAACGGGTGAAGGAGGCATGCTGGTTACCTCCCGAGAAGATGTTGCCCAGACGGCGCGAAGTTTGCAAAATCGGGGACTCGATCTGAATGCGAGGCAAGAACTGTACTCGCGTCCGGGACGGAATAACCGCTTCACGGAAATAGCCGCAGCCATGGGTTTGAGCCAGTTACGCTGTTTACCGGAATTTCTGAAACAACGGCGTCGAGTTGCGCGGCTATACGATAGCGGTTTGACAGGGAACGGCGCGATTCACCCTCTCGTGCCCGATCCGAACAGCCTTTCCAGCTACTGGCGTTACGTGACGTTGTTGAATGAATCGATGGACCGCAAAAACCTGAAAGAAGCGCTGGCGGCTGATGGCATAGCCGTCGACTGGGCTTACGATCCACCGGTGCATCTTCAGCCGGTGTTTCGTCAATTAATGGGGACCCAGAAGGGCATGTTTCCCAGATCGGAGTCGGCGTTATCACGTCACTTGTGTCTGCCAATACATCCCCGGTTGAGAGAGTGCGACGCGGAATACATCCTGGAACGTGTGGCCTATCACGCTGCGGATCAAGCACGAGCCGTATCGTGAGGGATGAAGATCGCGATCCATCAGCCGCAGTATTGGCCCTGGCCGCCGTATCTTCATAAGGTGATGTACGCCGATGTTTTTATCTATCTGGATACTGTCCAATTCAATAAGAACGGATTACAGAATCGGAACCAGGTCAAGACCAACAAGGGAGCAACCTGGCTGACTCTGCCGGTGAGACAACGGCTCGGCCAAAGTATTTCAGGAACTCGGGTTGCCGATCTCAAAGCTTTGGCGAAGCATTTCAAGACTTTGTCAATGAGTTATGCGGGCTGTCCGGGATTCGAACGGTGGAAGACAGAACTGGAAAAAGTTCTGACTCCCGACACGGACTCCCTTTGTGCAATAGCCATCAAGTCCACCGAATGGATGTTAGAGAAATTGGGAGTCCAAACACGACGCATTCGAGCTTCGGAAGTTCAGGGAAACACCGGGCGCGGCTCGGTTCTTATTGCCTCGATCTGCAAATCACTTGGGGCGACTTTGTACTTGAGTGGTAGGGGTGCACTCCAATACATGAATCCTGACGATTTCGACCAGATCGGCTGCAAGATCATGGTGCAAAGCTGGCGTCCATTTACCTACGAGCAGGCCCATCCCGAAGTTGGATTCACCAAGGATCTTTCGACCCTGGATTTATTGCTCAATTGTCCGGAGACGGCTGCTGAGATGATTCGTGCTGCGGGAGACTGGCAGATCTACAGTCCACAATGAAACGACGTATTCTGGGGATTACAGCGATCCGGTCGGAATATTTTTTTCAGCGCCCGATTTTCGAGGCTATTCGGCAGCATCCAGACCTGAACCTGGAACTTATTGTTACTGGAGCGCACTTATCGCCACTGCACGGCTACACGATAAAAGAAGTCGAAACTGATGGTTTTCCAGTACGTGCGCGGATCGACTCCCTTCTGTATTCAGACCGCGATGCGAGCCGTTTGAAGGGAGCCGCCCTGCAATTAAGCTCGCTGATCCCGATTGTGGATACTTTACGGCCAGACTGGTTGTTGGTGCCGGCCGATCGCGAAGAGGCGATCACAATGGCATTGTGTGGCGCTTACATGAACATTGCCACCGCACATTACAGCGCGGGAGATCGTGTCGTCGGAAACGTAGACGACACTGTTCGCCAAGCTGTGTCACGACTCTCTCACCTGTTGTTGACGACTAGCGAAGATTCGCGGCAACGCCTCATCCGCGCAGGGGAAGAGGAGTGGCGCGTACACAATGTCGGGCACGCCGGTCTGGATCGAATACGAACGACGCCGCAGCTTAGTTCTGAAAAGCTTGCCGAAGCTCTCGGTGTATCACAGATAGAAAAGTCCTATGTGGTCGTTGTGCAGCATTCGATTTCATCGGAGGTGGACCAAGCGTCTTTTCAGATGCGCGAGACTCTGGAGGCGATTGTCCAGTTAAAGATTCCGGCATTCGTGAGCTATCCTAACTCTGATCCAGGCAGCCAGCAGATCGTGCGAGTTATTGAGGAGTTCGCTCAGCATCCTTACATACGTGCATTCAGATCGATACCGGATATTCCTTTCGTGAATTTGCTTCGACGAGCTTCGGCGCTAGTAGGGAATTCAAGCATGGGCGTACTCGAAGCTCCTTTTCTTCGCTTGCCTGTCATCAATGTCGGGAGACGGCAGACCGCCCGATTTCACGATGCAAACATATTCTTTGTCGACCATGACCGGCATAGGATCGCCGCCCAGTTGCGCGACATCCTAGAAAACGACGAGGTCCGCCGGCGCGCCCAGAATTGTTCGAATCCGTTTGGAGATGGACACACGGGTGAAAGGGTGGCGCACCTCCTCGCCGTCACCCCGATGGGTTCTTCATTACTCAACAAAGACTTGACGTATTGATGCGAATACTGGCCATCTCAGCACATCCCGATGATGAGACGCTAGGTGCCGGTGGCACTTTGTTGAGGCATAAGAGCGAAGATCATTCTTTGGCGTGGCTTGTAGCCACCACAGCCCACGAACCTCACTGGACTGCAGAAACAATTCGCGCGAAGAAGATCGAGATTGACAAGGTGGCCGCGGCATATGGCATTCAACAGCAATTCAGTCTTGGTTTTCCTACGGGACGTCTGGATACAATCGCGCTGGCCGATCTGATGAATGGGATCGGCAAAGCCATCGAAGAAGTGCGGCCGGAGATTGTGTATGTGGTTCACGGCGGTGACATCCATAGCGATCACCGTGCGGTGCATAATGCTACTATGTCGGTGCTAAAGCCGTTTCACATGAGGCGCCTCGGTGTTCGGAGAATCCTTTCCTATGAGGTGCTCTCTTCGACTGAAGCTGCTCCTGCGCAGCAGGATCTTGCATTCAACCCACACACCTTCAGCGACATCTCGCCATGGATAGAAGAGAAAGTGAAGATCCTGTCTTTCTATGAAACCGAACGCCAGGGAGAGAACATGCCGCGCCATCCTTCGACGGTGCGCGCCTTAGCCCGTTATCGCGGCGCTACCATAGGAGTGGAACACGCGGAAGCATTTACGATGATCCGGGAGTTGATCTAGTTTGGTCCCCGTTATCGGAATTGCGGCCGGTGGGCACGCAAAGGTAGTGATAGAAATCCTCCGGCATCTGTCCGACTACGAACTAATTGGCCTGCTCGATTCAAGATCAGAACTCCACCACACCACGGTCCTGGGAGTGCCGGTGCTGGGCGACGACAACCTGCTCGCAGGCTTACATGGCCAAGGAGTGGAACATGCGTTCATCGGTTTGGGAACAGTGGGTGATTCAGCACCGCGCCGCAAGCTTTACGAGAAGGTGGTGCGAGCGGGGTTCACCGTCATCCGAGCGGTTCATCCTCAAGCGTTAATCTCTCCTTCCGCTCAAATTGGGCAGGGAGTGACCATTATGGCTGGAGCCATTATCAATGCGGCAGCAACGCTCGGCGCAAACGTCATCATCAACACCGGCGCGATCGTGGAACACGACTGCGTTATCGGCGATCATGTGCATATCGCCACCGGCGCACAGCTCGCAAGCACGGTTCGAGTCGGAGCTGGAACACATATTGGCGTGGGCGCTACGATCCGGCAATGCATTTCCATTGGCGAAAACGTGATTGTCGGCGCTGGAGCAGTTGTCATTCGTGACGTGAATGCAAATAGCGTGGTCGCTGGAGTTCCCGCGCGGGCCCTTCGTAAACGCGAGTGATCGAACGACCCTGCTACTGCGACGAGTGGAAACGCACCCAGCCGGATTACGCTATTTATCTTCCGCAGATTCCATTTGGTGACGATGGATACAACGATCATCTCATGGTCGAATACACACCGGGTGGCGCGCACCTGGCCATCTGGACCCAAGGCAGCCGTGAAGGCGCAAGGAATCTTCGCGTCGTTTCCTCTCGCAGCAATGATGGCGGTGAAACCTGGACAACACCGCAGGTAGTCGCAGGCGACGATGGAATTCCCGGTCTGGTCTCTTGTTTTGGATTTCCCGTCATCAGTGACCGTGGTCGTATTTACTGCTTCTACACCAAGAATCTTGGCCCAATCGACGGAGGACACTATTTCACCGGAGTGCTGCGGTCGCTTTATTCAGATGATGACGGAATCACGTGGAATTCCGGATCCGTCGACATCCATCATCGACGGCGGCAGTTCGATCATCCCGATCCGAACGTCGGTTGTAAATGTGTGGTGTGGCAAAAGCCGATTCGAGATGCGGCCGGCCGTTGGGTTGTGGGATTCACCCGTTGGAGTAGCCAGGCGGTTTTTCCAAAACCGAAGGCGGGTTTTCACCTGGATTCGTCATCGGAAATCATGCGATTCGACAACATCAATGAAGGCCCGCTTCCTGGCGACATCCAAATTACATGGCTGCCTGACGGAGAACCGATTCGAGTTCCGTGTCCGATTGAACCGGAGTCGTATCGTGGTTACAGCCTGGGCGAAGAACCCAGCATTGTCTTATTGCCCGATTCGCGGTTATTTCTCGTCATGCGGACAGTAACGGGACGCATCTGGTATAGCGTGTCTTCAGATGATGGCGCATCATGGCGAGCACCGGAGGTTTTGAAATATCGCGATGGTGGGGCAGAAATGCTGCATCCCAAAGCTCCATGTCCAATATATGGGCTCAGGGATGGGCGATTCGTGCTGTTCTTTCACAACCATGATGGTTTCAGTTATGGCGCCAATGGGCCATGGGACATGAATGCTCGCAGGCCCTTGTTTATTGCGGCTGGAGAGTTTCGTAACGGCGCCTACCAGCCAATCTGGTTCAGTTCTCCCAAACTCGTGTGTGATACCCAAGCTGTGGGTGTCGGACCTGAATCGCTGATTTGGCTCGCCATGTACTCAAGTCTCACGGAACGTGATGGTCAGCGGATATTTTGGTATCCGGACAGAAAACACTTCCTATTGGGACGCTGTATAACTGACGGGTGGCTTCAGGATATGAAGCCACCTCACTAGAGGTCGAAGAGGCGATTTATGCCGCATTACGTCGCAATGATTCCTGCCCGCCTGGGCAGCAAGCGGATCAAGAAAAAGAACCTGAGGATGCTCGGAGACAAGCCGCTTATTGCCCACGTCATCGATACCGCATGCAAGTCCGGCGAATTCGATCAAGTGTACGTCAACTCCGAGGCGGTCGAACTTGAGGCCGTCGCTCAGCAATACGGCGCAAGATTCTACAGACGGCTTCCCGAATTGGCCAGTGACGATGCCACCAATGATCAATTCGCTTTAGACTTTATGAACGCCGTGCCATGTGACGTCCTCATGCAGATCAATCCGACGTCGCCATTTACCGGTGTCGAGGACTTGCGGCGGGCCCGGAAGATGTTTGAGGAGGGTTATGACACTGTGCTCGCCGTGAGAGAAATGCGCGTGGAGGCCGTGCACAAAGGAGAGCCCGTTAATTGGAATCCGCTTGGCCAGATGCCTCCGTCTCAGCTTCTTGAGCCGGTTTATGTATTCAGCAATGGAATCCTCGCATGGAGAACTAGTGTTTTCCGCCGAAATATGGAACAGCGCGGTTGTGCCGTCTATGGGGGCGACGGCCGCACAGGTTATTGCATCGTTCGGGGAGACGCGACGCTGGACATCGACAATGAAGAAGACTTCATGACTGCTGAAGCCGTTCTGCAACGGATCCATCGCGCATCTGCGCCGGTACGATATTGGGAACCTGACGCGAAGGCAGCAGGACATTGCGAAACTGACGTCGGATCGATCCTCCGAAAAGACGGAGTTGACGGGGTGGATCTCGAAGATGCGAATCAAGAGATCATCAACATCACGAAATTACTGGAGTCGCTTCCGAAAAATAGGTCATCGAGTAAACGTGTCATCAACTCGTTATCTAACTCCGCAACTGTTATCTCCCAAATGCCTGGAGAGGGTAATCGCAGGCATTATCATTCGGACTGGGACGAGTGGTGGTTAATACTGGAGGGACAGTGGGATTGGGAAATCGAGGGACAGATACGAAGGGTACGCACCGGCGATCTTATCTTTATCCCCAGGCACCGATGGCACAAGGTGACAGCCGCTGGGGATTGTCGCGCGATCCGGCTGGCAGTCAGCCGTGATAAGGTTGCGCACATATATTCCGACTAGGCTGCTCATCTCTGAGGTATTGCACTGATGCACCGGAGTAGCATGTTCGGCATCAAGGTGGATCTTGCGAAGAGCAGGGGGTCGTACCTTTACGATCTGAACCGGCAAGAATTTGTGCTGGACCTCTTCACCATGTTCTCCGCTCTGCCATTAGGGTACAACCATCCGATATTCGACGATGAAGCGTTCAAACATGAAATCATGCAAGCGGCCTCGGTTAAGGTTACAAACTGCGAAATGGCCACTCCGGCGGGCGATCAGTTCGCCGCCGAGTTTGCCGGACATCCGTCCATGGCTTCATTCAAATGGTTCCACTTCAGTTGTACTGGGGCCCTGGCCATTGAGGCTGCTATCAAAACCGCAATTGATTACAAACGTCCTCGAAAGCCGCGAGTGATCACTTTCAAAGAAAGCTTTCACGGAATAAACAGTTACGGAGGATTTTTGACTGACCGGTTCGGATCTGTGACGGATCGGCTTGAGGATATGCCGGGCTTTTACTGGGGCGAACCGTTAGACAATCCCGTCGTTCGGTATCGCGATGGCGAACCAGTTACCGATGCAGGTCTAACGGAGCGGATACTTGAGCAAGTGGCGGAAATTTTTAAAACGGACAAGGAAAACGTGACCGCAGTCCTTGTTGAACCAATCCAATGCACGGCAGGAGACCAGTTTTTCGATCTGAATTTTCTCAGCGGATTGCGACAGCTATGCTGGGAATTCGATGTACCTCTGATATTTGATGAAGTGCAGACCGGTTTCGGCGGAACCGGTACCATGTGGTACTTCGAGCAATGCGGATTCACTCCAGACATCGTTGCGTTTGGCAAAAAATCACAGACCTCAGGAATCATGGTGCAGGAACGTTTTGGCAAAATTTTTGAACGACCTGTACGTCTGGAAGTGACTTGGGACGGCGACGTCATCGATATGATCAGGTGCCGGCACGTGCTCCGTGCCTATGCGCGTTACAACATTCTGGAGAATGTTCGAAGCAACGGGAGATACAAACTCCGCAATTTGCGCCACGCGGGCCTGCTTATCGCCTTCGATTTCGAAGATTCGGCGACCCGCAACGAGTACGTCTTGCAACTGCGCGCGCAAACTACGACCGTCAACAGCACGCAGCGGGCGACAGTCCGGTGGCGCCCTCATCTGGCCTTCACCCGGGAGGATGCCGATGTTGCCCTGGACAGGTCTTTGAGGGCCACTGAACAATTGACGGTTTTAAAAGGATAGAAGCATGGATGAAAGATGGCAGAGAGACCCTACGCAATTCTGCGTCCGCCAGGAGCGGTCGATTCGCGAAGTGGTCGCTCAGATGGACAAAACGAGGATAGGCATCGCACTGATCGTAGATGAGCATCAGAAACTGGTGGGAACCGTCACAGATGGTGATATCTAGTGATTTTGTGCCGGACGATAATCCACGGTTAACCGCCGTGGTTATGGCTGGTGGCCTTGGGACGCGCCTCCGTCCACTGACAAACAATACCCCCAAACCGATGTTGCCGGTCGGCGACAAACCCTTGATGGAAATTACACTTGAACGGTTCAAGGCAGCCGGCATTAGCCGCGTGAACATCATGACGCACTACAAGGCACAACAAATCACGGAGTATTTCGGCGATGGCAGTAACCACGGTGTTGAGATCAACTACGTAGCTGAGGATCGTCCGCTTGGAACTGCAGGAGGATTAGGCCTTCTCGAACGTCCGGATGAGACCCTTTTGGTGATTAATGGCGACATTCTCACGCAGGTCGATTTCCGAGCGATGTTGACCTTTCACCGCGAACACAAGGCGTCGCTAACGGCCGGCGTTCGTCGACACCAGGTTGAGGTTCCCTACGGAGTAATGGACTGCGATGGAGTGATGGTCCGGCGCGTTAGGGAAAAACCGATTCTGAATTTCTTTGTTAATGCGGGCATATATCTGCTCGAACCCGTGGTCCACAGTTTCATTCCAGTCGACAAGCCATTCGATATGACTGATGTGATTGACCGGCTGATCCAGGCAGATCGTTCGGTAGTTGGTTTCCCAATTCACGAATACTGGCTTGATATAGGACAAACCATAGATTACGAACGCGCTCTCAATGACATCAGGACTGGAAAGATGTAGCCGTGAAGATACTCGTTACGGGTGGCGCTGGATATATTGGTTCCGTACTGACGCGCCTTTTGCTGGCGCGGGGCAATGAGGTGCGTGTTCTCGACTCCCTCGTCTATGGAGGTCACGCCCTGCTTGGCCTCTTTCCCGAAGATCACTTTACTTTTATCAAGGGCGACATCCGGGACGCTACCGTACTTCGGAAAGTTCTTTGCGACACCAATGCGGTCGTCCATCTTGCCGCAATTGTAGGTGATCCCGCTTGTGCCCGTCAGCAGACCCTTGCTCGAGAGGTGAATCTCGAAGCGTCTCTTCAACTGTTAAGGCTAAGTCAGGAATTTGGGATCCAGCGTTTCATCTTTGCATCGACTTGCAGCAACTATGGAAGAACGGCTGACCCGTCGGTCTATTTAACTGAGGACTCTGATCTGCGTCCGGTTTCGCTTTACGCCGAAACGAAAGTTGCAGTGGAGCGCATACTGTTAAATGAACAGCCGGCCAACGGACTTGCAGCGTGTGTTCTACGTTTCGCGACTGTGTTTGGCCTGTCACCGCGAATGCGGTTTGATCTTACGGTCAACCAATTCACAATGGAACTTCTAACGCACGGCAAACTGATGGTTTTCGGCGAGCAGTTCTGGCGGCCTTATATTCATGTTCGCGATGTTGCCGAAGCGATCTGCCTTGCATTGAATGCGCCTGTTGAAAAAACGAGAAAGCGTGTCTACAACGTGGGCGACTCGAGCCAGAATTATCAGAAAGGAAAGCTGGCCGAATTGATCCGGGCACAGACCAGCGAGCAAGCCGTCATCGAATATGTGCATAAGGACGAGGACCCGCGAGATTACCGAGTTTCGTTTGAACGAATTTCCCGGCAGTTAGGATTCCGGATTACCAGAACCGTTGAGGATGGTATCCGCGAAGTAGCTCAGGTGGTGCGAGAAGGTATTATCACAGACTTCGATAATCCGGCTTTTATGAACTAAGAGAAAACGAATGATTCCCTTGTGCATTCCCGAGATTCGAGGGAATGAATGGAAATATCTTAAGGCATGCCTGGACACGGGTTGGGTTTCCTCGGCTGGTCCGTTCGTGGACCGCTTCGAACGAGAGATGGCCGCCTACGTTGGTTCGCCACATTCAATTGCAACGGTCACCGGAACTGCAGGACTGCACGTGGCGTTGAAAATGATTGGCCTCCAACCCGACGAGGAAGTCATCGTTCCCGATTTGACGTTTGTTGCATCTGTAAACGCAATCCGATATTGCCAGGCGCATCCGGTATTCATGGATGTCGACTCTCAAACCTGGCAAATGGATCCGGAAAAGTTGGAGCGTTTCCTGACGACGGAATGCGAACCGCGTGAATCGCAGTGCTTCAACAAACTTTCGGGGCGCCGGGTACGTGCGGTGTTGCCGGTACATGTTTTTGGCAATGCCTGCGAAATCGATCGCATCGTTGATCTGGCCAAACAGTATGGCTTACGCGTTGTGGAAGATGCTGCCGGATCCATCGGAGTTCGCTACAAAGGGCGCCATGTAGGTACATTCGGAGATGCTGGTGTTATCAGCTTCAATGGAAACAAGACCATCACCGCCGGCGGTGGAGGAATGATTTTCACCAGCGACCCTGAACGTGCAAAATACGCGCGGTACCTCACGACCCAGGCCAAAAACGAGGGACTCGAATTCTTCCATATGGAGGTCGGGTTCAACTATCGCTTGTCGAATCTGCATGCTGCCATCGGCGTTGCTCAACTGGAACTGGTGGAAGAGTTCCTGGAAAAAAAACGGTCGATCGCGAAAAGGTATAATGAGGCATTCCGAGATTTCGCCGACATAACAGTGATGCCGGCGACGCCCCATACCGAAGCGGCCTACTGGCAGTACATGTTGTTACTTGCTGCCGGCACGACGCTCGAAAAACGAAAGGCTGTCCTAAAGGGATTATTCGAAAATGGCGTTGCGGCACGGCCATTCTGGCATCCCATTCATTCTCTCCCCCCTTACAAAGGGTATCAGGCTTACCAGATTGAACATTCCGTTCGTTTGTACGAGCGAGGCATCGGTTTGCCGTGCAGCGTTGGTCTGAGTTCCAGCGACTTAGAGAAGGCAATCGCTACCTTCAAGAAAGTTGTCACTGCCGTCCTGAGCCAGAGTTGTGTTGGCTAGCGATCTCTACATTGTCGAAAACCTGAACTGGATCGTTTGGGTTTCTTCCGTTCTGCCACGGCAATTTCTCGACCGATTTAGAAAAGAGGGGCAAACTGCGTGGTATTTTATCGACGGTTCTCCTCTGACTGTAGCAACGGGAAAAATTGCATCGCGTCTGTTGCGTACCGACCTTCAGCGATTTACTTTCCGGCTCATCGATATTCGTGACGAAAATGGTTCCCTGATTGAAGAGAGGCTTCGCTTCGAAGACCTCTTTGTGGCTCAGGAAAAGACTCTTGCTCATCCAGCTTGGCGGCGTCTACGAATATCGCCAAGCGACAGCTATCTCAACACATTCCTGAAAAAGGGTATCGCAAATCTGATTCGCAGAAAGGTGCTCCTGGTACAGCTTGCTGCATGGCAAATGCGAAAACAGGCCGCGAAACGCGCCATTCTGCTTACCGGAAGACAGCCATGGCTGGAAGCCGTGCAGCAGTATGCTTCCGACTATCACGTCCAGGTACTGCCCGCATTCCCCCGCCTCACATTTGAAAGTTTGATTTTAGGACTTTTCAATGGAAGGACTGTTGCGATCGGAGTCTACCTTCGAGATAAGCTGGTCCGTTTCCGAACACACAAATTTAATGCTGTTCCACCGGAGGTGACCAGTAATCCAAAGATTGCGGTCCAGCATTATGGTCATCTCAATCTGGATCGACCGGAACTGTACTCAGACCTGTTCTTTTGGCAAAACTCGTCTCTTGGCGGAAGGGATATGCTCGTATTTTTCGAAATTGCGCATGATCCCTTGAACGAAGCCAAGTTGGCAGAATTAGCAAAACATGGAATGAACTCCGTTGCCCTTCGTCCTCAGGCATCAACACTACGCGAAACGTTACCGTTCGAATACCGGCCACGGCTCAAAGGGCCAGAAGGCGATGTATTTTTGTTGGGCGGGAAAGGTGACGCTGAATCTGGATGGTTTATGCAACAGTGCTCATCCTATTTTGCAGTGCGAGAGTATTGGCGACAATTTTTCCTAGTGAACAGTATTAAGTTATACGTTGTCTGGTACAGACTGCACGAAAAACAGGCTGCCGTTAACGATGCTTTGAGGAGTGTCGGGGGGATTTCAGCGATTTACGAAAGATCCGTGGAATTACATGCTTCGCCGTTGCAAGCGGCAGCAGTCGATATTGCATTCGGTTTCGGTCGTTATGGTGGAGAAGTTCATCGTCGATCCGGTTCAGATATTCTGTACTACGTCACAACTGGTTATCTAGGAGATCACCGGATCAGCCTTCTGCGTGGTCTCGCCCAAGATCTGAAAAGGGATCTTCGCAAGAATGGTGCGGAGTACATCATCTCTTTCTTTGATGAGAATTCAGGTGACGACTCGCGATGGCATACTGGACACCAACTGCAGCGAGATAACTACGCCTTTTTGCTGGAAAAGCTGCTCGATGATCCGACGTTGGGTGTGGTATTCAAGCCCAAAGTACCGAAGACTCTTCGAAGAAGGCTCGGTCCAGTCGCGGAGCTGCTTGCACGGGCTGAAGCAACGGGCCGATGTTATGTGTTCACAGGAGGAGCTCTGCAAGGCTCGTATCCACCTGCGGCTGCTGCGCTGGCTTCCGACCTGGCCATCCATGGGCATCTGTCTTCTGGTACAGCCGGCCTGGAGGCCGCTCTGGCTGGTATCCCAACTCTTTTAGTCGATCGGGAAGGCTGGCCCCAAAGTCCTTTTTACCGTCTTGGCCGTGGCCGGGTTGCTTTTACACAGTGGGACGAACTGTGGAACGCGGTCGTCGAGCATCGGAAGAAACCGGGGAATGTAGCCGGATTTGGTGATTGGTCTCCAATGTTGAACGAGCTGGATCCTTTTCGAGACGGCCGGTCGGCGAACAGAATGGGGACATACATTCAGTGGTTGTTGGAAGCGTTAAGGGCAGGCGTGAATCGAGAAAATGCTATGGCTGACGCAGCGGAACGATACTCTAAAGCCTGGGGGCACGACAAAGTCGTGCAGTTTTGTAGTAAGACAAATCATCTACATTATGCGGGCTCGCTTCACGAACAAGGAGATGACTAGTTGAGTCTGAATGGAGCAAACATTCTTATCACTGGCGGTACCGGCTCGTTTGGACGGCGCTTTATTTCTACCGTCACTCAGCGGTACGACCTCGAACGTCTCATCATTTACAGCCGCGAGGAGCTCAAACAACTGCGAATGCGGCAGGAGTTTCCGGTCGATCGATATCCGCGGCTACATATGTTTATCGGAGATGTGCGGGATCGAGAACGTCTTTACCATGCAATGGACGGAATTGATATTGTCATTCACGCGGCAGCCCTCAAAGTCGTTCCGGTTGCTGAATATAATCCGCTCGAAGCCATCAAGACCAACATCTTGGGAGCCGCTAACATTGTCGACGCCGCGAACGATCGGCGCGTCAGCAAGGTACTGGCACTGAGTACTGACAAAGCCGCCAATCCAGTAAACCTTTACGGCGCCACAAAGCTATGTGCCGACAAACTTTTCGTTGCGGCAAACGCGACAGGAATTGGAAAGACAATTTTCAGCGCGGTGCGGTATGGAAATGTTGTAGGCAGCCGCGGAAGTGTTATTCCGTACTTTCTGGCTCAACGTTCAACGGGGAAACTGAGCATCACAGATAGGCGTATGACGCGGTTCTTGATCACGTTGGAACGTGGAGTGCAATTCGTTCTAGATTCCATTGAAGCGATGAAAGGTGGCGAGATATTTGTTCCCAAGATTCCAAGCGTTCACTTGATGGACTTGGCTCGTATTATCGGACCCGATTGCGAGCACGAAATCATCGGCATTCGCCCGGGAGAAAAACTTCACGAAACTTTAGTATCCGAAGATGATTCACGGATGACGCTGGAACTGGAAGATCGGTTTGTCATTCAACCCATATACTCCTATTGGAAAAAGCGACAAGAAAAGCCCGACGGAACACCCTGTCCCGATGGGTTTCGCTACAGCAGCGATACGAATACCTGGTGGTTAACTGATCGCGAGATTGACCAACTTGTCTCTGAGGTCGAGGCCGATCCGAATATGCCCGACAAGCCCTCCCCGACCGAGCCGCGGCTGATTGTGGGCGGTTAAATCGGTCATGGCAAGTAAAAATATAGTCGTTGCAACCCACCGCCCTTGGCACAAAACGCGATTTGAGAACTGGAATCCACCGCAAGGCTGCGATAAGTTTCTGATTCAAACTCAAGCAGAACTGACTAAGGAACGGCTGGAAAACCTTGCCCCAGTTTACATATTTTTCCCGCATTGGTCCTGGATTATTCCTCGGGTTATACACGAGGCCTTTACTTGCGTCATGTTTCATCCAGGAGATGTTCCGTTCGGGAGGGGTGGGAGTCCGGTTCAGAATTTGATTGTCCGCGGCATTTACCAAACACAACTTTCCGCTTTCCGGGTTATCGAAGAACTAGATGCGGGTCCGGTCTATTTGAAGCGTCCGCTCGATCTGACCTGGGGCTCTGCCGAGGAGATTTTCGAGAAAATCTCTGAACTTACTTTTGAAATGATAGACGAAACTATTCGAGCTAATCCCGTCCCAAAACCCCAAGAAGGTGAGGTCGTCGTCTGGAAGCGCAGAAAGCCGGAAGAATCCTGTATTCCTTCGGGACTCACTCCGCGCAGGCTGTACGATTTTATCCGCATGCTGGATGCTGAGGGGTATCCAAGGGCGTTTCTTGCCTGCAAGGGCTACCGTCTCGAATTCTATAATGCGCATTTGGAAGACGGCCAGGTCACTGCGAAAAGCGCGATGACGGTGTCCACATGAGCGATTCTATTCTCGTCGTTGCTGCCCATCCAGACGACGAAGTGCTCGGATGTGGCGCCACAGTTGCGAAACATACTGCAACCGGAGACCGAGTATGGCACCTGATTCTCGGCGAAGGAATCATGTCGCGCCGTGGCGTTGCTCAAGCGGAGAAAGATCGGGCACTCCACGAACTTTGGGATTCTGCGGAGCAAGCCGCCAGCGTTCTTGGCGTCGAACGCGTCATCCTGAAAAAATTTCCATGCTGCCAGTTCGATACGCTTTCGCTTCTTGATATCACTCACGCCGTTGAAGAAGTAATTCAAGAATTGAAGCCTTCCATTATTTACACGCACCACTTCGGTGACGTGAATATTGACCACCGACGTACAGTTGAGGCGGTTGAAACTGCAATCCGCCCGAATGGCAGGTCCTTTGTCGCAGAAGTCCTTTTGTTCGAAATTCCTTCATCAACCGAGTGGAATTTCGCAAAACCCGAAATATTCCGGCCAAACGTTTTTGTAGAGGTATCTGAAACGCAATTCGCTGCCAAAATGAAGGCACTTTTTGGACCGTACCGTAAGGAGATGCGAGCATATCCGCACAGCCGGTCGGAAGAATACGTGCGTGCTCTGGCAACGTGTCGTGGAGGCCAAGCTGGATTCCCTATCGCAGAAAGCTTTGTTCAGATACTTCGTAGAAAGCATCTCTAGCCACGTTAAGAGACGACGCTGGTCGCCAAAATAGTCTCACCGGTACTCGGATGAACATACTCGTCACGGGGGCGTCCGGCTTGTTGGGCGCGCACATTGTGTCACGTTTCGCGTGTGCTCATAATGTGACAGGCGTCGATCGAAATCCCTGGTGGGGTGAACGATGCATTCAATTTTTCCAGGGCGATCTTTCGGAACCTGCTTTTCTGAGGGATATCATCTTAACATCTTCGCCAGATATCCTCATCCACTCCGCGGGAATGATCGATGTTGACGGGTGTGAGAACAACCCCGATCGGGCTTTACAGTCGAACGTCGAAATCACTAGCAGATTGGTTGAAAACACGCCACCACAGTGTAAGTTTGTTTACATTTCTACCGATGCCGTCTTTTCGGGAGCCTCTTCCTTCTGGCAAGAGACCGACGAACCAAAGCCATTGAATGTTTACGCGCGAACTAAATTCGAGGGCGAACGGGCCGCTGTGAAAGCTTCAGCACACCTGATTCTTCGGACGAATTTTTATGGTTGGTCTTCGGGCCGTAAGAAGACCGCGGCGGAATGGCTTCACAAAGCACTTCGAGATGGTGAACCCATAAATTTGTTCGATGATTTTTTTACCACTCCGATATATGCGGCCGATCTGGCCCGTTGCCTGGAGGCGACTGTCAACTCTGGATATCGCGGTCTTCTTCATCTAGCCGGAAGGGATAGAGTTTCAAAATATGAATTTGGCCTGGCGATGGGTCGCTTGATGGGCGTCTCGATGAGCAACGTCCGGCGCGACTCGCTGGCTGAAGCCAAATTCGCTGCTCCGCGAGCGAAAGATATCTCGCTAGGCACGGAGCGGGCTCGTGCATTGCTTGGCTTTGAAATGCCCGGATGCGAGCAGGGGCTCCGGCGGTTTCTCTCCGATCAGGCCAAGTCGCTGAGTCAAAGATGAGCGATGCTTTGATCACTGTTCTCATGGCTGTTCGAAATGGCGGTCCCTATCTTCGGACCGCCATTGAAAGCATTCTTGCGCAGACTTATGGCGATTTTGAGTTTCTAATCATAAACGACGCATCGACCGACGACACCGTTGATACGATACGCTCATATCGGGACAGCCGTATCCGATTGATGACGCTTGCAAAGAACGTCGGGCAGACGGCGGCTTTGAATCGTGGTTTGCCTGAAGTCACCACCAAATGGATCGCGCGAATGGACGCGGACGATTATTCCGCACCTGATCGATTCAAGACCCAAATGGATGCCGCAAAGACCGATGACAGTCTCGGCTGCATTGGGACCTTCGCGTGGTTTTTTAGAGACGATCCTGCCCACAGAGAGGCAATCATCGTGAGGCCGGTTCGACACGACGCGATAAAAGAGTCATTGCTGTGGTGCTGTCCAATGGTTCATTCGTCAATCGTCGTTCGCACAGAAGCCATTCTTGACATCGGCGGTTACGACGAGCGGTACCGGTATTCGGCAGATCTTGATCTCTATGATCGGCTTTTCGCTAAATACCGCGCCGCAAATGTTCCCCAACTTCTTCACGGATTGCGGCGGCACGTCGGTCAGGATTCCTATTCCATAACCGCTATTCGGGAAAGCATTCAAATATTCTCCCGCCGGTTATCGAAGGGCAACTACAGTCGCGCGGAGGCCGCAACTATCCGTTCGGCCCAACACCTTCACGAGGCCTTGTGCGCCCGCATGGACCGACGTTATGTGAATCTGCTTCAGAATTTGGCCGTCGCGTTCTGGTTTTCTCCTTCTACGACTCTCCGCCATTTCCGACTCGGTCCCGTTTTGTAACCTTCTTGCAGGATGCGAGCGTCAGGGTATGCTCCTCGACGACCGTGTTAATACGTTTACATCGCGCCGCCGGGATCCCTTAAACGGTGCTGCAGACGGAGTCTTTAACCAAAGGCCGAATGTCGCCACCAGGATTGCCATCCCGGAAAATTGCATCATGACTCTGTGAATCGTGGTCTCATCCGCCAGAAACTGGTAGGCGCTGGTCAAACTGAAGGTGAGTACAATACCACAAAGAGAAATCAGGAATGCGAGGATCAATGCTCGTCCTATCGTATCGTTAAACATGGCAACGCAACTAAAAATCAAACATGCAAGGATGGATATCCAAAGAGTGCTGCTGGTGGGACTTTTCATCAGAGCCGCCCAGAGCAACCCCGGGGCATCCGGATGCCAGGCGACCTCACTCTGTCCAGGGGTTATTCCCAGACCATGGATGTAATTGAACATCAACCAGGGTCCGATGGTCGCAAAGCCTGACAAGAACCGGCGCACGTTCCTCCATCTTAGTTGAAACGTCTTGTGGGACATCTGCAACAGCCCTGCGGCAATAAGAAGAGAAGGAAAATACAATACCAACGCGTCGTTCTTGCTCCATATCGCCCCCGCGGCCATGACACCGCCTACGAACCACTCCGCTCTCAAAAGCGCCGCCAACGCGGCCACAACAAAAGCTTCGACTGCGATATCGCTGTACCCAGCAGCAGCGTGCCACGCGTGCAACGGGACGGCGGATACGACGAAGGCGGCCGCCGCTGCCACCCAGCGAAGGTTTGAAAACCGCCAGACGGCCAGCCAGATCGTCGCCACAATAACGATGAAAAAAATCAGCCCATCCGCACGCGAAATGATTTCATTCCATTCACCGTTCAATTTTGCGGAGATGGCACGCCATATGACGGTTTGGAGCGGATAATTGCGATTCCCGATATTTCCGCCTAGGAAGAGGGACGATGCGGGGTCGAACGACCAGTTCACTTCGCCAAAAAGCGATCTGGCCCGGCCTGACCAGTGCGCCAGGGCATCATCAAAATATGTCGGCGTGCGGGTGAGCTGCCAGACGGCGAAAACCATCTTCTCACCAACAGACGCCATTAAAGCCCATTCGTACCACTTTGGCTGTTGAACGGAGATACGGCTGTAATGCAGCCTGCCCCAACAAACTGCGCTGACTGTCAATGCGCCCATCCCGACCGCCGTCCAGAGGCCGGCAGCCATCAGGGAGACACCCAGAAACATGAGGGTGGCGATCGAAAGCGTTTCCACATACATGCCGAACAGCACGGATAAGAACAGCGTTTCTGTCCAGCTGCGCTGGTATTGATGGAAGCTTAGTAGAGTCCAGCCGAACACAACATCGAAGACGACGTGACCACAGAGGGTTAACAGCGTAACCAAGGTTAGTTTTTCTTCACAAGATACTGGTTTGCATGCTGCCAGAGAATTTCGCCCTCTTTCGGATCTTGCGTGATCCAAAAAGCCGGCGATCTGCCGGGTCCTGCAGGCACATACTGGTGCTCTGCCAGCCGATATCGCAAAAACCGGCTCGCGAAGCCGTCCAGAGGCCCGAGGCCCCACGTTGCGCGACCAATGATCTCGGAAGCACGATCCGCAAACACTTTCACATCCGTCAGGGAAAGCGCCCCTTGTTGGTCTTTCTCCATTTTGTAAACGACGGCGGCATGGTTATACATAATGCGCAGATCCATCATCCCCCAAGACACCAAAAAACCCAGGAACACAGAAACGACGAATGGTTTCTTTTTGAATGTTGCAAAGCACACCGCAGAAATCAGAAAGATGAGCAACAGGACGGTATTCCATGACCAGCCGAACAGCGTATGTGCTGGGACGAAATTGATCGTGCCCAGCGTGATCCGTTCGGGTTCAAGAAACATATCGATTTCGTCGAAGAACGTTGGCTTCTTGATACGTCCGGAGACTTCCGGCAGAGTGATTCCTACAACATTTAGATGACCCTGCCAGGAAGGGAGATCGCGCATCTCATAGCAATGCGTGCCGGCGCGTGCGAAAAATCTTTTGTAATATTGTTCATGCTCAGTATTCCAGACAATGAGGAAGACCGTTCCGTCCATCCGGGGAGGTATGTCCAGTTCGATGACATTACCCTGCGCTGAAAAATTGGTGGCCAACTCATAAGCTTGGTCCTGAGCCCGCACTGTCATCGGAAAGCAGACCGTAGCCGTTATGAACCCGAGAGAAAACAAGAGTTTCATGAAACCTCGTACGCTTCGCTACAGCCCAGCCGCGCCAGAACAACGTCCAGGAACTCTTTCATTCCAGCCTTGTCTGCGGGCCGGACATACGATAATGCATAAGCCTGTGCTAACAACCTCCGCTTTTGAAGATCCGATGCTGCAACGCCATTGATTTCCTCAAGGACGGGTATCACCTCCGCCGCTCTTGTCACACTCCATTTGAAATCCGAAAAATCGAACAGCGGATCGGGATCCATGAAATCCCCAAGATCGAGGTACACAACTGGTATACCCAGCGCTAACGCTTCAAGCGCAACGCTTGAAGACGAATAGAAGACGACATCGCATTGTTGTAGATCTTCTGCAGCGGATTTGCCGGAAGAATTCTTGAAATCGAATTCGATCGGCCCCAGCACATTCAGGGCCCCAGATAAAGGGATGGTTGGATGATTTCGAATAATGACTTCGTAATGATTGTTGTCTCGAAACGCGTCGTTGAGAAGAAGCAGTGACTTGACATATTCGTCGACGCTTGAAGAAAGAATAACCAGTATTCGCCGCAGGACATCTTTCCCTTCCCGAAGCACTCCTCTGCCCGGAGGCTGCCGCAGAGCGACTCCTGCACAGACACGAACTTCCGGATACCGGCCAACCTTGATAAGAATCCTTCTGGGAATCTCCCCCGTGGTCACAACAGCATCTGGCAAGGGAGTCGCATCCCACTCGTGTTCGCTGAAAAAAAGACTGCTGTGCCGGGGAGTGATCGAGGCGTGCTGATACCCGATCAACCGGAGGCTGCCACCCCGATTCCTAAACGCGAGAACTAGCATCTTTTCCCAGGATCGATTTTCGAAAGGATACAATACGGTGCGCGACTGAATCCGATTTGCTAGCGCTCCCGCACTCAGATAGAACCAGACGTTCAACAGGCAGTTACCCGTGCCAATCTCCCGCTTCATACATGCTGCAATCAAAGGACGCACTTCTATTCCGTCAAATGTTGTATTTCCTTTGATCCTCGGTTTCTGAAAATACAGCGAGACGCAGCGGAAGGCCCAAACCATCAACTCGCCAATAGGAGTGAAGGCATCGAGCGGCAGCATGTCTCCATTACTGCAAGACCTCAACATTCGAACCGTCGCGGCATCGTGATTGAAAACGGCGCCAACGGTAACGGTGGCGAGACTTTCGTTTTGGAGGTCGTTACGCAGAGGGCCGAAATAAGTGTCCCGGTAACCGCCGGATGGATCGAACGACTGATGGTTGAGCAAGGTCAGAATCAGGCAATCGGCACGGTGGACCCAATCCTTGCGGGGAAAGAGCCTGCGTGAAAGCCAGGTCGTCCGGAGCTTGCATAGGAGACAATAAACAATGCCGAGTGGTGTCGCACTTCGAACGAACTCCATCATGCGAGTGCGCACTCGGTTCGAGACTCGATGTCCCTGGAACCCCAGAAATTTTTCGGCGTAATTCGCCAGATGACGATCGTCTGTAATAACGACCAGGTTCTCGCGGTTCTGCGTCGCCAATGGACAGATAACCGACGCATAAAACACTTGTTTGCAGAGGTCATTGACGAAGTAGTTCTTACTCGTCAAATTGAAAGACCACCATTCAAACGAAGCATTTTCGATGTTGAGCGATCCGAGAAAATCGACATACTTATCCCGAAATGTCCTGCCCTCGCGACGATACAGTTCGGCCCGATCGATCTCGGCGGCGCCCGATTTCAGCAAGAGTTGGCGTATCCGCCGTGCCTCTGCATGATCTTCCAGCACAAGAAATCGGGTCTGTGGAAGATCCCTTAATGACCGCAGCTGACTTCGACGATTCACGAAGGCGACGGATCTCATCACACGCTCACAGTCCGGCTGAAACCAGATCGAACAAGTGAAGCATCCCAACAAGTGTTTGATTCCGATCGACAACCGGCAAAACCGAAGTCGGCTTGTTACGGGTCTGCATGAGAGTCAGGGCATCGATTGCCTTCTGATCGTCATAAATGATGGTGGGCCGCGGATTCATTAGGCCGGCAATGGTCAACTCGAAAATATTCAGATCCTGTTCGAGCGCTTTCCGGATGTCGTAATCCGAAACCAATCCGATCAGCTTGTTATCGTGGTCCACAATGGAGATTGCTCCCGCTTGTCCTGCCGTAATCCGAATCAGCATGTTCTTGATGGAATCGTTAACAGTGATTACGGGATTGCGTGAGCCGGTGCGCATGACGTCGCCAACGAGCAACAGCAATCGCTTTCCCAGTTGTCCACCGGGGTGCCGCCTGGCGAAATCATCTGTAGATACATGCTTGACCTTCATCAGCGCCACTGCAATGGCGTCGCCGACGACAAGGCTAGCCGTTGTGCTGGAAGTGGGGGCCAGATTCAATGGGCAAGCTTCGCGCGGAACTTCCAGGCGAAGTAGAATATCGGCGGCCATTGCCATAGTGGACTGAGCATTTGCTGTGATGGCAATTACGGTTGCTCCTAACTTTCGGACAATCGGTAACAACGAGTTGATTTCAGGTGTTTCCCCGCTCTTTCCGATCGCAACAAGAACATCTTCCGAACTGATCAAGCCCAGATCGCCGTGGAGTGCCTCCGAGGCGTGAATAAAAGTGGCTGGAGTACCGGTACTGGTCAACGTCGCTGCGATCTTGCTGGCGATGATTCCGGACTTTCCAATGCCAGTCACGACGACCTTACCGCGGCATGCGGCAATCATTTGGACAGCTCTTTCGAACTCACGAGATATTGAGGCACGAACGGCCTTCAGAGCTTCGATTTCTATTTCGAAAACATTATCGATTTCTTTGAGGATGTCTACAGTGGGATCCGGAGCAGCGTTATTCATGTCGTCACTCCGGAACTAGTCAATCAGGCCATCCACGTACTGCGGACTGAGGTCTTCAAGCTCGATTTCCTTCGCGTCGACAAGATCATAAAGATCGGTGTTCGATAGCTTCACTGCGATCTCAGGTGGAAGCTTGTGACGATTGCTATAAACCAGGGCGTCCGAATGGGGAAGGAGTTGGTCGCATTGATTGCAGTAGGGAAACAGCTTGAAATATTTCAGCCGGTGAGCGACGCGAAGCATTCGATATTTCGTCCCATTCAGTACCTCGAGTACGGATGTTTCAAATGCATTTCCTAAAACGATCTGATTGTTGTAATCGTAGCAGCAGGGGATCACTTCTCCGTTCCACTGAATCTGTAACGGACCGTTCTGCGGTCTGCCACACGTGCTCTTGATCTCCACATTGTCGAAACGCTGCCGATAATTACGGCCGTCACCAAAGTTGTGCGGTTTCCATATTTCGATGGCGTCTGCCCGATTCTCCCAAAATCTTCGGAACTCGTCAGTATCACCCTCGTTTTCCGGCATGATCAGATAGGAAATCTGCAGCTTGGGTTTTTTCGATCCGAACTCGGCACGAACTTCAAGAAAATCTAAGAGATTCCTCAACGTCTTTTCATAATCCAGCTTTTCCATCACGACGTTGTACGTACTTGGATGCATCCCATAAAAGCTGACACGCATCTCGTCAAGACCGGCCTGAAGCAGGCTCCGCGACCTCTTTTTCGATAAAAGCGACGCATTCGTGATGATGTACGTGTTGAGCCCCTTCGACTTGGTGTAAGCGACCTTCAGATCCAGTGTGCGATCCATTAGCGGCTCGCCGAAACCGGTAAGCACGACTCGCTTGGCCCCAAGTGTCACCACCTCATCGATACTCCGTTTGTATTTGTCCAAGTCCATGATCCCGTGCTCACGACCGTCCTTATGAAGATCGCGAGGGCACATGATGCATGTGGCATTGCAGTAGTCCGTTGTTTCATACCGCACTTCGGGATGCTGTAGGGCGGTCAGGTGGGGTTCCCGTTCCGCCAGGTCGTAGAGGACCTTGGGATCGAAACCCTCAAACTGAACGCTGCCGTCACTAAGAAGGTTTTGTTCGGAATAACGGTTGATTACAGGAAGGTCGGGCATCGTGACAAGGATGTTATAATGCCCGCTCAGTTTTTGGAAGGATTACAAGAAACTCACAGGACCCAACTATAAATATAGCTGTTTCTGTAAGTTAAGGAATCTACTTGAACCAGATCACGCCTGGGCAATAGCCGCAATTTTCATTCTGTTCTTTTCCAATCACGAAGCGAAAGCTCTTGAACAATCTTAACGAGTTGTTGCTCCATGTGGTCCAGCCTCATGTAGATCCGGTATACAAGAAAATAAAGGAAGACGAGAGCCATTCCGAAGACGGTACCCAGGCCGACCCGTTTTTCGCCGAACGAAGCAATGACAAGGTCGACAAGCGCTGGAAACAAGGCGACGATGACAATGGCTACCCAGGTTAACGTCCAAAATATAAAAACTTGAAAGGATTCGGCCCGCGTGCGTACTCCTACATAGCTCTTGGAAATGGCAATGCCCGCAAGGAGGACGGCAAAAATTTTTGAAATGATCGGAATCATGTCAGGCGCGCCTCAACATGCGCATCAGGAGGCCGATAATGAGATTGATGCCATTGAGAAAATGCTGCCCTTTAGCTTTGGAATAATCGGTGTAGACGGCCTTGATCGGGACAGATTTGTAGCGAAGATTTTTTCTGTATATTTCACCAATGATCTCGGAGCAGATTTCGTACCCGGACGAGCTCAACGCCATGGCTTCGATTGCTCCTCGTGAGTAGGCCTTGAACCCGGACTGTGAATCGGAAACGATTTTCCCGTGAACCAAATAGGTTACTGCATTCAACAGAAGGTTCGCTGCGAAACGGGATGCCGGCATTCCTGCGGGATCCAACAAGCGGCTTCCAATGACGACGTCATAAGGACCATCCAGTAGACATTCAACCAGAAACTGGATGTCCGCGGGATTGTGTTGACCATCAGCATCAATCGTGACGATGACGTCTGCATCCAAGACCTTCGCGGCTTGCATCCCTGTCACAGTCGCAGCACCGGCACCGAGATTGGTGAGATGACGAATGACCTTCGCCCCATGGCGGCGGGCGATTTCCGCGGTGTGATCCGTGGAGCCGTCATCAACAACAACCGCACTCACACTCATCAGACCAATTGAAGCGGGAATGCCGGCCAGCACTTTCCCGATCGCCTTCGCTTCGTTGAACGCAGGCAGAACTACGGCCACGGTTTTGTTCGTAGACATGAAGTCTGATCTTACCATCCCATGTTGGCTGTGTTTGTTAAGAATTCATCTTCGTCCGCTGGCTTTTATCGCTTCACTATACAAAGACTCCGCTTTCTCAGCGACCGCCGCTGCGGAGAATTCTCGGAATACAAAGTTCCTCGTGATTTCAATGTCGGGTTTGATTCTCTCTTCAAAGACCATTCGATTTAGTTGGCGCTCGAGTTCACGCACGTTGCCCGCCTGGAACTGCCGTACTCCGCATTCCGCAGGAGGCATTGGTGCAAAGCCACAGACCGACGAGAGTAATACTGGAATTCCGCACATTAGCGCTTCGAGAGCAGTGATCGCAAAAATCTCATTCCTCGAAGGGATGGCAAGGACATCGGAATCCATCAGAGCCTGAAGTTTTGTCTCGTGGTCCAAATAACCTGTGAAGGTAACCCGATGCTGGATCTTGTCGATGGCTACCATTTGACGAAGTTTGCGCTCTTGTCCGTCGTCAGGACCCGCAATAGCAAGATGGACATCAGAATGGCTTTTCAGCAAACTCGTGAAAGCTTGAATCAAGAGATCCGCACCCTTAATCCAGTGCAGCCGCCCCAGGAAAAGCACCAGACGGCCGGTTCCGATGGACCACCGATCTCGAAAGCCGCCTGGAGGCGGCAGCCTGACATAATCTTCGGGAAAAACCGTATTCGGCAACACCCGAACGCGGGAAGCATCGACATTGAAAGCTCGCGCGTCTTCTTTTTCACGTGGCGATACAACCGCCAACATACAGGCATGCTCCAGAATCGACCTCCCATAGAAACTGTCGAACACCTGCTTTGCGAGCTGCTTTCCGTGGTGAATCAGCCCCCCATGCGGGGAAAGCACGTACGGCAGTCGCAGCGTTCGAGCCGCATTGTATGCCGCAATGGTCACTGTGCTTCGAAGCTCATGGATATGTAGAATGTCGCAACCAACGACCTGGCGGCGAATGTCCCGAAACAGAGCAACTGGCAGAAAGAGCCGATGGCGGAAGGCGAAATAGTTGGATAGGTTCCGGTAATAGCAAACATCAATTCCTTCAACATTTCTACGGCTCACTGGTCCGGCTTCAAGTTGAAGCCTGGACTTCCCCGCACTATCCGTGGTCAGAACCGTCACCGAATGCCCACGCCGAACCAAAGCCCTTGCCAATTCGTAGCAACTTTTTGGCTGTCCGCCATATTGCAAGGCGGGATAAAAATATGGAATGACAAACGCGATGCGCATTACGCCTGAGCGAACTCTGTCATCCATGAGACCATGGTCTCAGCGATACGTCTCCATTCGTAATTCGCTTTAGTAACCTCCTCTCCCTTTCGGCCCAGATGTTCTCGCTGTGCTGGAGTATCCAGTAGATCACCAATGCGGTCGACAAAATTCTCCAAAGAACAATAGAACATTCCATGCTCTTCGCCGGCCAGAAATGGGAGCGTTCCGGGAAGCTTTGTGGCGACTACCGGTTTGCCACAAGCCAGATACTGAAATAGCTTAGTCGGCAGAATATCCCGGGTGATTCCGTTCAACTCGAAAGGATTAATGCACACGTCTGCAGAACGAATGATCTCCGGCAATGCGGAGTAGGGTTGCAGCCCTCCAAAGACCACATTTCTCGACATCCCTGTTTCAAACGTGATCGCTTTCAGGCGCTCCTCGTCTTCTCCAGAGCCAACGATGAGCAGTTTTGCCCGGCCATGCCGCGATAGAAGCCGAGGAAAATCTCTAATGATCCGGTCAAGACCGCTGAACTTATAAATAGTACCCATGAAGAGAATGATTTCATCTTCAGGATCGATACCCCATTCTTGAAAGAGCCGGGTATCACGGGGACCCGGCGAAAACATCTCAGTATCCACGCCCGACGGCAAGACTCGCACTCGCGACTCAGGAACTCCGTAGGAGAGGATGTGATTTTTGAGATGCAGCGTGACCGGGATGACCGCGTTCACGCGATTGTATAAGTATCGCTCCAGAACTCTGGTGGGAGGTACAAGAGCACGCATGGACACGAGCTGATGGAGCACATCAATGGACCGGAAAACAACGGGAACGTTGAAATTTCTCGCGGCCAGCAGGCTTTGAACGCCCACGGTCGGCAAACCATAGAGCAGAAGAACATCCGGAGAACGAGTCTGAAGGAAACGATAAACTTCTAAACCGGATGCGATTGCAGCTGAGATCCGAGACACTATCGGAAACCGAATCATTCCTGGGCGGCGCACGGTTACAGAGGCGCTGCTGTATGCACGATGCACCTGCTCATGAACGTCCGTTTTCAGATGCCACCTCCGCCCATTGAGTGATGTTTTCCAACTGTCGTCATAGTCGATAACGGTGACCTCGTGTCCCAGCATCGACAGGATTTCCGGCAGGATTTGAAACTCATAAATGATCTTCTTCAGGTAATTGACTTCGTGGACAACGAGTATCTTCATCGACTACCGGCTCATTGTTATCCCGGCAGCAGCCTTTGTAATGCTTTCTTTGTATACCGACTGCATCCACTCGATAGTTTTCGGAACACCTTCTTCGAGAATGATGCGGGGGTCGTGTCCGAACGCTTTTCGCGCTTTCTCGATATCTGGCTTCTTGTTCAGAACGTTGTGCTTGTCTTCGGGAAGATAGTTCACCAAGGAATCATCCAGGCCAAGATAATTCAAGATCAGGTCACTAAGCTCTTTTACACTTCGGAACTCGTGTCCGCCGATGTTGTAGACCTCACCCGGGACGAAGTTATCGGCAACGTTGGCTAATGTCGGTATGAAATCATCGATGTACATGAAGACGCGATGGTACCCGAGGTAAATGTCATACGGAATGCGGTGAAGAGCTCTATATGTGAAGAGACAGACAACGCTTCGGTAGTTGTGGTAGTACTCGCCAGGGCCATACGCATTGAAAAATCGCAAGCGAACCACGGGAATACCGAACCGTTTCTCGAAGTTCATAATCTGGATTTCATTAACCCATTTCGTGACTGCGTAATCATTGTGCTGAATGATGGAATGATTGAGAGGAATGTCTTCGGACAAGATGTGCTGGTGTTTGTCACCATAGATTTCCGACGAAGACGCAAAAATCAGTTTGAACTTCTTGCGCCTCTGGATTTCCAGAACGTTCCGAGTGCCGATGACGTTCGTCATCCACAGCGTGTCATAGTATTCCTCCCCATTGATGCGGCCGAATTCTGCGGCCAGGTGATAAACGAAATCATAGTCTTGTTCAAACACGCGCTCCAATTGCCTGAAATTTGCCACATCCGCACGATAGTATTTCTGGTCCGCTTGATGCTGGAGGTCCACACCCCACACATCATGTCCACGCTCTTGGAGTTCGCGTGCGAGAGGCCGCCCCAGCGTGCCCATTACTCCGGTTATCAATATCTTTGACATAAGCTGGTTGCCTTACTAAATTTCCAGGAATTCCGTTGCTTATCGTCTCGAGTCCAACTGCTGAAGCATCGCAACCGCTTGCTGATTGCCCGGCGAAGCCTCTAGAACGGTCGCCAGATGTTCACGCGCGAGCGCGAGGTTACCTTCAGAAACATAAATCGTCGCAAGATTCAGATTTGCACTGACATGTTTCGCATCCTGTCGCACCACTTCAGCAAAGGCTTCGGCCGCCCTGGCATAATCTTTCCGGCGCATATAAATCAGACCCAGATTGTGATGCGCCTCAATGAAAATCGGATCGAGATGAATGGCGCGGAGATACTTCTCGATAGCGGCATCATCATTCTTTAATACCGTCAACGCATAAGCGTGGTTAAACAAAAGAAGCTTGACGTCATTTCTCAGCTTCTCGGCACGCTCAAAATATTGGTCCGCTTTGGCATAATCTCCACTGTTGAAGGCTACTTTTCCAACCGTATACAGGTCGTTAAAGTCTTCCCTTTGGTTGAGGTGATCGAGTGCCGCTGTTTCGACTTCACGGCCTTTCCCTCTGTAGAACGACGCGTTCACATACGAATCCAACGCCCAGGGCATGTCTCGATCGATCTCCAATCCCTTCAAGAATGCTTCGGCAGCGGGTTTCAAGATCTGCTCGTTCCTGGCATCATATTCCTCTTGCGTCATCTGCGCTCGACGACTCTGCAGATCATTCCACATGTAAAGGTAGGCCACCCCCAGATTGTTATAGGCAAGCGCGAGACGGTCGCCATTGAAATATGGAAGGGTCTTCTTGAAAAGCTCTACGGCCTGGTCGTATCTACCCGCTTTCAGGTAGAAGTTGGCCAGGGTGTCCGCGAGATTCGCAACCTTATCGGGCATTCTGTCACGTGCCTTCTCCAAGACATCGATGGCATGTTCATAGTCGCCGCGCTTGTAGTAGGCAAACGACAATGAGTGGTAGCCTCTTTCTTTACCCGGAGACTTGGCAACGACGTCTTCCCACAGCCGCACTTCATCGCCCCACACATGGTTCCGCACGAGGGTCGCACTTATCAAGGCAATCAAGACCAGACACGAATATCCGAATGCGCTACCAGGTATTGCAAAGCGCTGTCTCAATTTTCCATACGCCATCTCAACAAGAAGCGGAAGGGACAGGCAAACACCGACCAACGGCAGGTAAAGCCGGTGCTCGAAGATAACGTCGAGGATGGGAATCACACTGGAAGTCGGAGACAGGGTTATGAAGAACCAGAGAATTGAGAAAGCGAATACCGGCGCCCTGCGGCGCAATTTCCATCCAAGAAAAAGAAGCGCCGATAAGAATACGAACGAAGCGATTACAGCCGGTTCTAACGGACTCGTCGATGGCTTGAAATCGTAGTCCAAATTCAATCCGATTGGGAAAAACAGGAGCTGAACATACCGCACCAAGACACGAATTTCCGTCAGAAAGTAATTCCACCAGGACAGATGCCCCGGTAAACCGCCACCGACGGACTGTCGCAATGCAACGGTCAGAAGATAGTAGATTGCGCCAGCTCCTCCGATGATGAACGGGCAATAGAAACGCCATCTGGATATCAGTGGCCGGAATGTCGCCCCCGAGAGGAACAAGAAGTCATAGAGGAATATAATCGCCGGTAATGTGATCACCGTCTCTTTGGATCCAAGCCCGAAGAAATACGCCACGCCAACGGCTAAGGTGCAAAGAAAACCAATGCGGTCCACTGGCCACCAAACGAAGATCAAGAATCCGATGAGGTAGAAAAATGTGGATAACAGTTCCGAACGGCTCGATATGTAAGTGACGGATTCGGTCTGCACTGGATGAACGAGAAAGAAAGCAGCGGCGAGTGCCGCACATGTGCGGGACCGCTGCGCATCACTCCCGATTCGCTGAAACACCCGTTCGGCTAGCAAGAAAACGAGCAATCCATTCAGGAAATGGATCAAAAAATTGATCAGATGAAAGCTCCAAACCTCCTGTGCCGCCCAGATATTGTTCAATGTGAAGGTGAGATAAAGAACCGAGCGCGCGGAAAGCAAGTTCCAGCTGAACTCGCCAAAACGAACGCCAGCATTCGACTGAATAGCCAGTAAGTCATCAAACACCAACGGGACGTGGAACGAATTCCAATATGCAGCGAGCGTGGCAGCGAACAATCCGGCAGCCAGCCACCATCGAGGCCGTACGGCGTTTGGTTTGGTTCGAGACTTTTTCTTATTCATATTCCGAGTCTCTTGCGGAACAGAAACATGAGGTTCTGGAATCCGTCGCGCCATGGTCGAAGTTTCTTCTCGCCGAGCCGTTGAGAATAGCTGATGAAAATTTCACGGAAGCCGATATCCCTATTCTTTATAGCTTCAATCTTGATTTCTTCACTGAATGCCATTCCGTCGCTCGTCAGGTTCATTTTGTTCAGCACATCCCTCCGAAAGACCCACATTCCGGATTGCGAATCATGAACCCATCGGAAAAACAATAGTGACAACACGAAAGAAAGTATCCGGTTGCCGGCCTTATGCTTGGAACTCATCGCGCTGTCGGAGAGCACCGGAAGCCGGGAAGCAGACAGGAATCCGACGCGGCAGTGTATGAAGGCCTCCAGCAAGTAGCTCAGCGCGTCCACTGGATACGAATGGTCACCGTCCAGGGTCACAATAATGTCACCCGTCGCCCGCGAAAACCCGCTCTTGTAAGCCCGGCCATAGCCGCGGTGCAGTTCCGTGATGACGTGGGCGCCCATTTCGTTGGCAATCGTTGCCGTCTGGTCGGTGGAACCATTGTCGACGACTATCACTTCGTCGACAAATGCTGGCAACTCAAGCAGGATTTTCTGGATACCTTGCTCCTCGTTGAGGCATGGTATGACGACGGTAACGCGGAAATTCTTGTACATCTTTAACGGCGAACATTTCGAAACCGGTACGTAAAGATGTCTCGTCCATAGAGCGGAGTATCCAGCTCGAGAAATAGCCTGTCGGGAGATTCACCCCGCCTGAGCCTGAGAACCAATTCTATTTCTTGGTTCGGCGGCAGCACTGAAGGCGGCTTTAAAACATCGAGCCTCGCATCTACTGAGATGAATAGAATTCCAGCTTGTTGGGAGGTATTGTTGCGTACAAATACCGAAAATTCACGGCCTTCCTCCTTAAGAAGGAGGGGAAGACTAAATGGACCTTCCCAGTTCTCCGTACCTACGGACAAAACCAGATGCTGGGATCGAGAAGTTATAGGGGTTGATTCCACATCGACCAGAGGATTCGGAAGCGCTAACTCGGCTGAAATCGGCACATCGCCCGTGTACCGGATAGGAACTTCAACACGCGAATGCCGCCCCTCCACCAATGTTCCGAGATCGACCGAATTCTGCAGAATCTCGAAATTCTTGTCGATCTGCCTCCGAACTTCCTTGATATCGACCGCGTCCGTGGATCCACTCTTCGGGAAAAGATCCGGTGGATCTTCCAGGTTCAGATACCAGTTGTTTCCACGCCAAACCCAGGAGTCCGTAATCGTCCAATTCAGTCGACCGGATGCGGCCTCTTTGGAGAGGACATCCAGGCTGATCCGAACCGCCGCATGATCCGGGTTGGCTGTGAGATCGACACCGACGAGTTTCGCGTTCAGGATGGGCGTCGGATTCCCGGACAAGAACAGATCCTTCTTTTCTGGAAGCACGAATTCGAGAGCCTGGAAACGTTGACCGGCAGTAACCCTGCCCCAGAACCGCTGAACTCTCTCTATGAGCTTTTCGGGATCCCGCGGTAAGCGGAGCTCTTGTGAAGAAATGATTGCCGGGGCAAAAAATAATGCAACGATAAGGCAAAAGCCCCTTTTCATATTGCCGCCTAGCCCTAAAGAAATAGGAAGTATACCAAAGTCTGTCGGCAACGGACTTGGTGCACCGTGGCCCTGCGGATAAAAAAAGGGGGGCGTTTTCGCCCCCCAATTTTAGACATACACGCTAGTTTCCTAGGCTTTCAGTACCCACGGTGCGTGCGATCGTCGCTGGCGGCGGCAAAACAAGCACATTGGCCGCCAACGAGTACGTTCGGAAGTCTGAGATTGTTGCCGTGCCATGAGCATTGAGGAAATTCGCCTGGACAAAAACATACCCAACGAAGTTTCCTGTCTGTCCCGCTGCTGTCAGCAACTGACTCAGTAGAACTGTCCAGGTAGCGCCCGCAGCAATCGTACCATCAGACGACAAACCCGCACCCGGTCTAACCGTGGAACTGGTGGTCAAGGAGAAAGATGATCCTGCTCCACCAGCGCTTAGGGTTGGGTAGAAGGTCAGTACGACGTTACCGGCTTGCGATGTTGCGCCGCCTCCGCTTGAACCGAATGGGTCAGCTGTCGTATTGGCGACGGCCAGACCTGTATCAAACGGAGCCAGCACAAGAGCATACGGCAACAGCATTGTTGTACTGGCGGGTATGATGTTCACGACGGTAATTGGCCCAAGGTCGGCTTCGGCAAACGTTGGATAACCCTGATCCTCTCTCGGCAGGCCAAGCCTGGTCGAATCGCTGTTATCCACGCCATCGCCGATGGGAACAAGCGTAGCTGTGCAGGTAATGGTGCCCGCAGTAGTCACCGCCGCGGTAGTGCTGAGTGGTGTAAGGACCGTGTAATCCACCTCCACGGTGTCTGTCGTAGCCAGACTTGCCTGCAAGATACTAATGGTCGCCGTATTCGCGCTCGCCGTGACGGTAGTGGTGGTAGTGGCGCTGGTGGGAGGCCCACTGGCGGAGAAGCTCGCGACCATAGAAGACGGAACCAGGAGCTCACCCGTGCCGGAGCGAGTTTTTATATCCAAACTCAGGGTCACCCCAGCCGGAATACCGTTAAATGTCAACCGGATCTGCGTACTATTTTTCACCGGTCCGCCGCCAAAATTCGAGAGCTGCGAACTCGTTCGGAAGGCGCCCGCGAAGCCTTCAGCCAGGATAAGCGAGCCTGTAGGATCCGGAACGGTGCGATTTGTGAAAATCGTCGCGGCTCCAAGAGTGGAGTTGCTCGACCGCGCACCGATCGCAAAGTTTGCAATGCCGGGGCTCAGGGCATTAATAACCGTTATACTGGGCGTCGTCAAAACGTAATTGTTTGCGCTGCTGTTCAAGCTGGCGGTTGCCGTCTGAGCACCGGTCTTGCCATTGGCATCGATGCGGACTCCCACCAATGTGAACGAACCCGAAATGTTGTTGGCAGCCGTGTCAAAACCAGGCAGCGTGATCTCAACCCTTGAGAACGTGGTGTTGAGTACCGGGGTCGCGACACTGGCAAACAGACCGCTCGCACCTTCAATTCGTATCGCATCGCCGCCAGTTGGAATCGGGCCGTTGGAGGGAGATGATGGACCAGCGGCGGGCGCCGATGTGATGGGTGACGGGTACGCTATCCGTAGCGTTGTGGTCGTGAGTGCAGAATTTGCTATAAGCGCCCCAGACACAAGAATGCCAGCACCAGAAACGCCGGGATCGGCCGTCTGAGCGTTTCTGTTCGTCTGAATTTCCCCAGCTGAGGGGGCATTGAATAGTTGGATGTTGATCTGTGCGAAGGAACTCTGCGCTACAGCAAGCACCACGAGCACAGTCAACAGCCCAAACATCAATCTGGACCTAAACGTCATTTGTTCTCCTTTCGAAGTCGCAAAAGAAACTCAATACCAACTACCAACGAGTGATACTGCCTCCCGCTGGCCACACATTCAAACTTGTTCTCGAGATTTTTTTGGTCAAATTTTAGTCGAGCGTGCAACCGGAGAATTCGGTGGAGGGGCGAACCGTTAATGGGGTCCACACTATTTCTCCGTTCGGGTAACGGTTATCCGATCACCTCCTGTTCCAACGAATTTTCCGGTTAAAACTTTTGGGGCCCAGCTAGTCCTTAAGCGAGGCAACAAGGTACAGACCAGCGAATTGCGTCTTCTAAACGTATAGAAGTGTGCATAGCTCCACAGCCCGTGTCAAGATAGTTATCGTATGCATTCGCCTCATGTTTGATCCACTCCTCACACTGCCAAAGCGGGAGGCTTTGCACGCGCCCTGCCAAAAATAAACGCGTTGAATTTTAATGAATGGGATTACGAACAGGCTGCGAGTGTGATCAATTTCTGCACACGAACGAGAAGAGCCTGGTGATTACCTGAGCAATTTTTGCACTTCCTTGAGCTTGGACTTCAACTCCTCAGTTGAAACCTCCGCTTCATCGCGAGTCCGCAAAACGTGTGGCGTTATCAAGACGATCAGCTCAGTCCGCGAGTTCGCATTTCGCGTATTTCCGAAAAGCATACCCGCAACAGGAATCCGGCCCAACAATGGCAAACGGCTCCGAGCAAGCTCCACGTTTTCGCGCATGAAACCACCAATCGCAATTGTCTGGTTGTCCTGTACCACAATCGTAGAATTCACGGACGATTTCGCGATCACCGGCGCCACTACTGCTGATGTCGTGTTGGCGCCGGCCTGGCTTACTTCTTGAGAAACTTCTAGAGTGAGAGAGCCGCTATCGTTGATCTGAGGCTTCACGCGCATGAGGACGCCTGTGGGCCGGAACTGGATAGTCTGAGCGAAAAGATTGGTGCCTCCCGACTGCACTGGAGTTATGGAAGACGTCGTCGGTACCGGCACTTCAGCGCCGACCTGGAAATCAGCCGCGGTATTGTCCTTCACGAGAACGGATGGAGCCGACAGCGTCCGAACGCGTGAGCGATTTTCCGAGGCATTCAAAAATGCCACGAGCTCCCGAGTACGCCCCAGAGATGTTAATGTTTGCACACTGAGTGAGGGCGGACCATTCGCACCCGCAAAAGACGCAGTCGTTTGTGGATTGCTTGACAGTGTCCCACGGCTTTGCAAAAACGCCGAAATTCCGAGTGACAGCGAATGATCCAGGGTCACCTCGAAGATCTGTGCATCGATCAAAACCTGCCGCGGCAGAATGTCGAGCTGCTGCAAGGTGCGCTCGATTTCGTTCCACTCTTGCGGTGTGGACTGAATGATAAGCGAGTTGGTGATCTCGTCGGCAATGATCCTGACGTTGCTTTGACCCGCAGGAGTGGACGGAGTCGTCGGCCCAGGCTGAGCAGGAGCACCAGGCGCAAACGGTGAAGGGGGCGGCTGCTGAGCGGGCAGGGTCGTAGGCGGAGCTTGCGGACGCGGTACCTGTGAGCTATACAAGTTCGCCAGCACTACCTGGATGTCGATGGCCTTTGTGTTTTTTACTTTGTAAACGTAATTCCTCAGACCCGCGTTCGCCAGAGGCTGGTCGAGCCGGTCAATCCACCTTTCCACTTCTGCAAAAATGGTTTGATTCCCAGTAATGACCAGAATCGAGTTCATCCTCTCCAAAGGCACGAAGCGGATCGCGCCACCGCCGCTTTCCGAAAAACCATAACCTGCGAAAATCGTCTTCAGGTCGTTGATCAAATCTCGAACGAGATTGTTCTTTACAGGCAGCAGCCGCACGCGATCACCCTCAAATACTTTGCTGTCGAACACATCGATAATCTCGAGCAGCTTCCGGAGATTGCTGCGTCTCTCGCTGAGCAACAGGATGTTGCCGGCATCATGCACAACGATGTTGGCGCCCTCACTTAAGTAAGGCGTAAGCAAGCGTTGCATTTCGGATGCTGCAACGAATTTCATACGGATGATCTGCAGCACGATCTGATCATCCGGCGCCGCCTGGCTCACCTGTTCCTGTACCGCCAGAGGCTGTCGAATGGCTGTATTCGCTGGAACGATCTGATAAAAATTTCCCACCTTCACCATCGTCGCGCCGTTGATCTTCAGGATGGTCTCAAGAATAGGAAGGAGATCGGATCTCCGGAGATTGCCGGAAGTGTTGATGTTGACGGTTCCCTTCACCGCCGGATCGATAATGTAATTGAGCCCCAGGGTATCGCCGATAATGCGAATGATCTGATAGATGTCGGTATTGTCCAGATGCAACGAAATCGGCGCGGTTTCATCGGCCTGTTGCGGCTGTGCCGGCGCTTGAGGCGCGGGTTGTGCGGCCGCAGGTACTGGAGCCGGAGGCGGAGGCGCTAACGGTGCCGCCTGCGGCTGTTGTGGCGCGGGCTGTTGCGCAGGCGGCTCGGGTGTGCCGGGGGCGGGAGCATCCACTTCCTTCGGACCGAACGGAGTTTGGATAATAATTTTCTGCCTTTGCGACTGCTCCTGAGCTGCGGACGGAATGCCGGTTACTAGCAAAACGATGCTGATGATCCCGATACATCGGCGCACTACTATTATTCTCATTGCGGTTCTTCTATTTCTCGAGGGCCGAACGG
>WNGL01000603.1_pt1 | contig 52169 bp, 42 predicted proteins | sample 5400591 | NCBI WGS metagenome assembly WNGL01 (sample SAMN13153377, study PRJNA577476) | soil metagenome | isolation source: 80 cm soil or saprolite under Garry oak tree replicate 1 | place: USA:California | collected 2016-06-15 | reverse complement strand
CTCGAGCCTGACCATCAACGTAATAACCAGCACCGGGAATTTTGAGACGGCCCAGGACCAAGCGCAGCTTATCCTGCGGGCGCGGCGGCATCTGAGTGGCAAAATGGAAAACGACTTTTTCGTCGGCACCAAAGACAGCTACATGGCGCTATGGAAGAGCATCAGCTCGGCGTTTTTCGGCGTGTTCATCCTGGTGAGCGTGATTTCCGTGGTAATCGGCGGTATCGTGATCATGAACGTGATGCTGGTGAGCGTGACGCTGCGGCGCAGGGAGATCGGGGTGCGGCGCGCGATGGGCGCCACGCAGGGCGACATTTTGAAGCAATTCATCACGGAAAGCTTCATGCAGTGCGTTGCGGGCGGAGCTATCGGCATTGCGCTCGGGTTTCTGGTGGCGCTGGTATTGCGAACATACACGCCTTTCCCGGCGTCAGTGCGAACGTCGGTGGCGGTGCTGGGCGTGATCATGAGTTCGGCGGTGGGATTGTTTTTTGGAATTTACCCGGCGCTACGGGCGGCAAAGCTGGATCCGGTGGTTGCGTTGAGGTCAGACTAAATGGCCCTGATGACACTCGAGCAGGCGCGCGAAAATTTCCTCGCGGCCATGGAAACGCTGCGCTCGTCCAAAGTGCGGTCGGCTTTGACCGTGCTGGGCATCGTCATCGGCGTTTCTTCGGTGATTTCCATGGCGGCAATCATCCAAGGACTGAACAAGTTCGTGCAGGACCGCGTGGAGTCGCTGGGCTCGCGGACGTATTTCCTGACGCGCTTTCCGCCGGGTACGGACCCTTCGCGGATGCCGCAACGGATTCGCGTGCGCAAGTACCTGGAATACAGCTACGCCGAGTACATCCGGCAAGCGGCCCCCGATGTGGAGGACGTGAACACCGTGGGGACGCGCGGATTCTTCCTGGGGGACTCGAACCTGATTACATACGGGGACCACAGCGTCGAGAAGCTGATCGTGCGCGGTGCGGAGCCGGAATACACGACGGCGCTGCCGCTCTTTACGATTGCGCGCGGAAGGTTCATCAGCGCGTTCGACGAGGCTCACGCACGCCCCGTAGCGGTGCTGGGAGCGGCGATCAGCGAATCGCTCTTTCCCAATGAGGACCCGTTGGGAAAGACCGTGCGCCTCAACGGGAGCACGTACGAGGTTATTGGAACATTCGAACACGACCAGGGACTGTTTCTTGGACCCGGTGTGGACATTTTTGCCATCATCCCGCTGAGCAAATTCCACAAGGAATATCCGGAAGCCAAAGAACTGATCATGATTTTCACCATCCCCAAGGGCGTGAACATAGAAACGGCGCAAGGGGAAGTGATTCAAGGGATGCGGCGGCTGCGGCGCATTCCGGCGGGCAAGGAAAATGATTTTGAGCTGAGCTCGCCGGACTTTTTGAGTAATTTGTGGAACCAGCTCACGGGAGCGCTGGTGATTCTCACGACGGTGATCAGCTCGATTGGGCTGCTGGTGGGCGGGATTGGCGTCATGAACATCATGCTGATTTCCGTGACGGAGCGGACGCAAGAGATTGGAGTGCGCAAAGCGATTGGCGCGCGGCGCGCGGATGTGCGGCTGCAATTTTTGCTAGAGGCGGTAGTGCTTACGCTGGTTGGCGGGACGATTGGGATTTTGATTGGAGCGGGCATTTCCACGCTGGTGCGCCTGACGATTCCTTCGATTCCGGCGACGCTTTCGTATTTGTGGGTGACGATTGGTTTTGTGATTTCGGTGGGTGTGGGACTGTTCTTCGGGTATTACCCTGCAAATTTGGCAGCCAGTCTCGATCCGATTGATTGCCTGCGGTATGAGTAGATCAAGTCTTCAGTAGTCAGTTTTCAGTTCTCAGTGGAATAAACACTTTCTTGTTGTAGCGGCTTTGAAGCCTTCGGGGACGCGCCCTTCGCTCCTCTGGGTAAAATAAGGCGCGCACCTATAGGTTTCATGCGCAAGGGAGACCTTATCAGGTGCGGGCGGGCCAAACTGGTGTAGAGTTGACGCCACTCTTGCAACAGAAAGGAGATTCCCGTGAGGGTTACACGTGTCACCTGCCTTTGTGCTCCGCTGCTAGTTGCTTTGGGAGCTAACGCTCAACAACATACGAGTCAACCGCCGAGTGGACATACAACCCGGACGAAGGTGGTACTCCTTGGCACCGGCACACCTATTCCCGATCCTGACCGTTCCGGCCCTGCGACCGCCATCGTTGTCGGCGATAGCGCATACCTTGTTGATTTCGGGCCGGGTGTCATTCGTCGCGCCCAAAGTGCGGTCATCGACAAAGGCATCTCGGCACTCGAACCCGGTAACCTGAAAGTGGCTTTTGTGACGCACCTTCACTCCGATCACACCGCTGGCTATTCGGATCTGATCTTCACGGGATGGACATCGGGCCGGAGCACGCCGCTGGAAGTGTATGGCCCGACCGGGCTCCAATCGATGACTGAGCACATCCTGGAGGCCTATCGCATTGACATCGAGACACGCACGAACGCGGAGGGAAATCAGCGTCCTATAGCTGATGGCTGGAAAGTGAACGCCCACGATATCAAACCGGGAGTGATCTATAGAGACGCAAACGTCACCGTTACTGCCTTTCCGACCAAGCACGCCATGCAGAGTTATGGGTACCGATTCGATACGCCGGATCGCAGGATTGTCATCTCAGGCGATACCAATCCGACCGAGGAAACGATCAAGGCTTGCAGTGGATGTGATGTTCTGGTCCACGAAGCGCAGACGCTCGAGATGTATGCGAAGATGCCCGAGCGCATGCATTCCTTCGAGACCAAATACCACACTACTACCGAACAACTCGCAGCTCTTGCGACCGAAGCCAAGCCAAAGTTATTGGTGGTCTATCACACGATAGGCTTCCGCCCCGGAATCGCGCCACCAAAATTCCTGTCCTCATTGACCAATGCCGGTCCATCCCGGTCTACCTCAGAAGTGCTGCAAGAAGAAATTGGCTCGCGATATTCGGGACAGTTTGTCATCGGTAGGGATTTGGACGTGTATTAAATAGGCGTGGCCAGTTAGGCCGCAGCGCTCCACAGGTGCCCTTGGCGCTGTGTTATTGCTAGACGGCAGCGGAGAAGTATTCTTCGGTCCAGCCGAGTTCGCTGAGGGCGTGCTGGAGACGCGAGAGAGGCAAACCCACCACGTTGAAATAACAACCTTCAATGCGGGGAATGTAGCGGGCGGCGTAGCCCTGAATGGCATAAGCGCCGGCTTTGTCGTATGGCTCGCCGGTGGCCAGGTAGCGAGCGATTTCTTCGTCGGAGAGCGGGGCGAACTCCACGCGAGTGGTTTCAACGAAGGAAATGCGTTCGGCGTCTGGGAGGCGGACGACAGCAACTCCGGTGAGGACGCTGTGAGAGCGGCCGGAAAGTTTTGTCAGCATGCGGCGGGCGTCGTCGGAGGAACGGGGCTTGCCGAAGATGTGACCGTCAAGAACCACTTCGGTATCGGCCGCGATAATGATGGCGGGACCGACGGCACGGGCGGCGGCGAGTTCCGCTTTGGCTTCGGCGAGACGGAGCACGAGATCGTTGGGAAATTCGCCCGCAAACGGCGTTTCGTCGATGGCCGATGAAAGCACCGAGAAATGGTAGCCTGCGTCGCGAAGGATTTCAGCGCGGCGGACGGAAGCGGAAGCAAGAATAAGCCTCATAACGTGCCTTAGACTGGAAGGATACTACAGCGCAAGAGAGATGGCAGCCTGGCGAAGGGCCAGTGAGATAGGTCATGCAGATGGCGCGGACTTGCCGTAAGGCTGCTGACAGGCTTCGCAGATGACCGCATAGTGCTGATTAAGATACCTACAATTGGGACAGGACCACATGCCGGAAGGCTTCTCACGGCGAATTCCGAGGAGAAATCGTGTGCAGAGGGCGATGACGCCAATCCACACCCATGAGGCGACAACGAGAATCCAGATTGCGTCCTGGTTGCGACTGTAGCCCAAAGTTCCGAGAATCATTCCTCCCACAAACTGAATGAGCAGGTGACCAACCACCGACAGGGAGCCCCAGAGCCAGGGGTTGCCACCGCGTGCTCGCGCGTAAGCTGCGATGCCACCTGTGGTCACGATCAAGGCGATGATCTCAAACATCGAAGGCCTCTCCTCTAGATGACGACGGATTCCTGATATTCGCCGAATTGCCGGCGGAGGGCGTCGGAGATTTCGCCGACGGTGGCGTAGGCTTCGACCGCGGCGAGGATGGCAGGGAGAAGGTTTTCTGACGTCCCGGCGCGGCGCTGGAACTCGGCGAGGGCGGTTCGGACGCGGGCGGCATCGCGTTTGGAGCGCAGCGCCTTGAGCCGGGCGATTTGCGAGCGCTCGATTTCTTCGTCGATGCGCAGCGTGGGAATAGTGCGTTCTTCTTCAGCAATGAAATCGTTGACGCCGACGACGATTTGCTCCTTTTTCTCGACGGCGCGCTGGAACTCGAATGCGACTTTCTGAATCTCGCCCTGAACGAAGCCGGATTCGATGGCGCGCAACATTCCGCCCAGCGCATCAATTTTGGCGATGTACTCTTCGGCGCCGCGTTCGATTTCGTTGGTGAGATGCTCGATGGCGTAGGAACCGGCGACGGGGTCGACGGTGTTGGTGACGCCGGTTTCGTGGGCGATGATTTGCTGGCTGCGCAGGGCGATAAGCGCGGAGTCTTCGGTGGGCAGCGCGAGTGCTTCGTCGAGCGAATTCGTGTGCAACGACTGGCAACCGCCAAGAATAGCGGCGAGGGCTTGAATCGCGACACGCACGATATTGTTCTCCGGCTGCTGGGCGGTGAGCGAGGAGCCGGCGGTTTGCGCGTGGAAACGGAGCAGTAGCGAGCGCGGATCCTTGGCGCGAAAGCGGGCGCGCATGATTTTGGCCCAGAGGCGGCGCGCCGCCCGGTACTTGGCGATTTCTTCGAGCAGGTCGTTGTGCGCGTTGAAGAAGAAGGAAAGCTGCGGCGCGAAGTCATCGACGCCGAGGCCGGCAGCGAGCGCAGCTTGAACGTAAGCGATGCCATCGGCCAGGGTGAAGGCGACTTCCTGAACGGCGGTCGAGCCGGCTTCGCGGATGTGGTAGCCCGAGATGGAGATGGTGTTCCAGCGGGGAAGATGATCGCGGCACCACGCGAAAATGTCCGTGACGATGCGCATGGCGGGGCGCACAGGATAAATGTACGTGCCGCGTGCGATGTATTCCTTGAGGACGTCGTTCTGCACGGTACCAGAAAGTTTCTGGAGATTGGCGCCCTGCTTTTTTGCCACGGCGACATACAGACAAAGAAGGATCGCGGCCGTGGCGTTGATGGTCATGGAAGTGGAGACTTTCTCGAGCGGGATGCCATCGAAAAGCGTCTCCATGTCTTCGAGCGAATCGATGGCCACGCCAACTTTGCCGACTTCGCCAAGAGCGAGAGGATGGTCGGAGTCAAGGCCGATTTGCGTGGGGAGATCGAACGCCACGGAAAGGCCGGCCTGGCCTTTGCTCAACAGATAGCGATAGCGCTTGTTGGATTCAACGGCGGTACCGAAGCCGGCATACTGGCGCATGGTCCAGAAGCGACCGCGGTACATGGTGGGATAAATGCCGCGCGTGTAGGGAAACTCGCCGGGGTAGCCGAGAGCCGTTTCGGGATCCCGATCGCCGAGGTCCGATGCGGTGTAGAGCGGATCGAGCGGAAGGCCGGAGAGCGTGGTGAATTCTTTCTTGCGCTCGGCGGGGTGTGCGGATTTGATTTTGGTGTCAGGCATGGGATGAAGCGAAGATTACAAGATAGAGTGACTCCCGCAGCAAAACCCGCCGGTCTCGAGCCCGGCCTGTCCGAGCACGCATCACAATTTGCGGGCGCGGCGAAGCGAACTCACCGCAAAAAACACCAGCAGGGCGGCCATGGCCACAGCCACGCCAATGAGCCAACGAGACACGTCGCGCGTCCAGGCGCGAAACGCGGCGTTAAGCCAGCCCAGCGCAAGAATAGCAAACACCGCACCGACAAATTCGTGAAAAAGCTGCCTGAGCGCGCGCCACAGCCGGCGGAACCCCTGCGGTTGTGAACTGGCCGGCGCGCTCGCACTCGCGGACATGGCAGCATCTTAACGCAAAACCAGCCGCCGGGCAGGAATCGCGTAAGGAGAGAGTTTAGGCTCTGAGAAAAACTGGATTCTTGAAGTCTAAGACCATTCTCAACAAGCTGCTTAGGTTGCGTGATTCCGAGGGTCGCGTGTCATCGATTCCGTGCATCCCTTGTTTGGATTGCGCATAACCGCGTAGGTTCCCGGCCAGATCCGCGTTGGCAAAAAGGGCTGTGAACGGATTGGAGACAACGGCGCGAAGGTCTCTTGTATCCAACTTTTTGTGGGCCTAAAATAGCAGTTGAAGTACGGGAGAACCCGCCTTGCAACTCGACGATCATTTGAAAAACCTTCTCCGCGAACTGGGACACGCCATCAATGATACAGTATCCGAATCCGATCGCATCACCGGTGCAATAGCTGGAGTGCGCGCGCACGGGTACGACATCGTCCTGAAATTGGACGCCACCATCGGGTTGGCGAAGCGCGACGGAGCGGCGGCAGAAGATGCGAAACTCACGACGCAGGACCGGCGCTTCCTGGAGTCGCTGCGTATCCAGGTGGACCAGGAGTCGCTGGTGGAAGAAGCGGAAAAGAGGGCGGTGGCGCGATTGGCGATGACGCCTCAGGACGTGCGATTTTTGAAGTCGCTGCGGATTGCTACGGATGAAACCGAATGAAGTTGTTTGCAAAAATCGCCGGGTTCGGGCTGCCGGGAATGCTTCTTGCGGCGGGAGTTTTTTCTTCGCCCGCCGCCGCGCAAGTGCCTGTAGTGGTGCCTGTTGTGGTGGACACGGCCGTGCCGATCATCGTAAGCGCCGTGAAGCCGAAACCCAAGCCAGATGGAATTGTGAAATTTGAAGGCTTCGTGATGCACGCGAACACCGCGCAAATCACCGCGCGCGCAAAAGGGAACGACCTGACTGTCCAGACTTTCTCACTTTCCCAGGAAACCTCGTCAAAAATGCAAAAGATTGTGGACAAGGGCGGCTATCAATACGGCGACAAGGTGACAATTTATTACAACCCCTCCACTATGCAAGCGATGAAAGTCAAAGGGAAACCCTCGAAGCCGACGTGATTTTTTCCTTTAAGGCGGCCCATGTTGCGCCTCCCCGCGGTTGCCGGACGCTTTTATCCCTCCGATCCCAAAGAGCTTACTTCTCTCATTCGTAATTATTTGGAGCCTGACGCACAACAGAAGTCCATTTCTGCAAAGGCATGCCTAGTGCCACACGCGGGTTACATGTACTCCGGCCACGTGGCTGGCGCGGTGTTTGCGCGGCTCGAGTTGCCGAAGAAAATCATCGTGCTCGGCGTGCGGCACTATCCGCGCGGAGAGCATGCGGCCATTCTTTCGAGCGGCGCATGGCGGACGCCGCTCGGAGATGCTCCCATCGATGAAAGGCTTGCGGGCGCGTTGCGGCGGGAATGTCCGGTGCTGCGCGAGGACAGCGTGGCGCACAGCACAGAACACTCGCTCGAAGTGCAATTGCCGTTTCTGCAGGCGCTCGCGCCGGAATTTTCGTTTGTGCCGGTGGCGTTGGGAACGGTGCAATTCGAATCGCTGGTGGGCGTGGGCGAAGGTATTGCGCGCGTGCTCGGAAATGCTAAAGAAGACGTGCTGCTGCTGACGACTTCGGACCTGAATCATTATGAAGATGACGCGACCACTCGGATGAAGGACCGCAAAGCTATCGACCGGCTACTGGCGCTCGATGCGCGCGGACTTTACGACACTTGCCGCAACGAAGAGATTTCCATGTGTGGGCTGGGGCCAGCAGTAGCCATGCTGACCGCGCTCCAGGCGCTGGGCGCGAAGAAGGCAGAATTGGTCAAGTACGCAACTTCAGCTGATGTCTCCGGGGACCGCAGCCAAGTGGTCGGCTACGCCGGAATGATTTTTTCCTGAGCGCGGGGGAGTGCACCTCATGGAAAAGAAAACGGCTCTTCCGTGCCATGGAAGAGCCGCGCTCGTTTTCGAAACTATGATTTCAGTGCGGGCGGCCGCCGGAAGAAGCGTGCGGCGCGGGCGCAGGAGCTGGCGCGGAGTGCGTGGAGCCGCTTCTCGCACTGGAAGTGCCGGAAGAACGTGAGCCGCCCCAACTGCCGCCGGAACCACCACCGACAGAACTGCGTTCGCCGCCACCCGAGTAACGAGGCACAGGTGGTGGAACGCTATTGCGCGGCGGTGCGGTGTTTCGCGGAGGCGCGACATTGCGCGCTGAAGGGGCGGTGACGCTAGCAGTTGCATTGCCGTCACGGTTCGCTGCACCAGCGGCGGGAACTCTTTCCCTTTCCCCGCGGGCCGCTTTTTCGCTTGACGCCCCGCCCGAGGTGTTATTCGAGTTTACGAAACGATGTTCCCTGGGGTCGTAAGCAATCGAAGAATCTTTGCCGGTCGAAACGACGCGAGCGCCTCCACTGCTTTCAAGAACGGTTCTGGAAACGCGAACGGGAGGCGCAGTTGGCGTAAGGGCGCTGTTAAAGGCTTCTTTGGGAGCGGACTTCAGCGTTTCCCATTTCTCTCCCGGCGAAAAAGCGATCACGCGGCGCCCACTCAGATCGCTAGAGGCCCCGGTGGAGAGAATGCCGCGCTCGAGGTTCAGGGGAGCCTTGCCCTTGGCGTCGAGCGGATGCATGGGGACGAAACCTACATTCCCCTTGTTGTGAACGAACACCGCGGTCACCGGATGATAGATCGGCCGGGGTGGATGAACTCTCGGTGGAAATCGCCTGATGGGAACGCCTGCTCCAGGAAAGTAGCCGTAAACGATCGGCGGCGAGTAAAACCATCCTCCGCAGCCTGAGTCAAAGAGCCATCCGCCGTAATGATAGGGAGCCCAACCCCAAGGCTGGAAGCTGGCAAAAGTCCAGCCGAAGGCTGGATCCCAAATCCATTGACCATCCGTGAAAGGCGACCACCCATAGCCAACGCCGAAGGGCCGCCAGCCGAAACCGTATCCTCCGCAATTAGACCACGATCCGTAGGAATAGAGGCTGCCGAAGCCGGCCGCGTAGTACGGCGAATTCGTGTATTGCATGGTGGCCGCGGTTGCGGTGGAAACCGTGTCGATCTGTCCGGAAACCCAGCGGTCGAATTCATCCTGATCCGGAAAGCGGCCGAGGCTCACGGAGGACTGGTCGCCCGCCTTCATGGAGAGCGACTGGCCTTTTTCGAGGCACGTGGTTTCTTCCTGGTGAAGAACGGTGATGCGACCGGAGATATTTTCGACGGTGCTGCCGTCGTCAAAATTATCGAGACGGAACGTGGCGCGGCTTCCGGCCTCGACCGTGAAATCCCCGCCGGTGACACTGAAATAATCGCCGCTCACCGGATTCACATGAAAGGAAGCGCTACCTTGGCGCAGGACCAGGCGCGTTATCAGGGCGCCGTCCTTCAAGGAAAGGTCATAAAACTCGAGAACCGTGTTTTCTTTCAAGAAAGCCAGCGTGCCGTTCTCGAACTCGACTTCCGCGCGGCCATTGTCGGTGGCCAGAACGTAGCCTTGGCGAATGGGGAGGTTCAATTGCGCGGCATCCCAGTTGGCCTTGGAATCCGTCAGAGGGTCGCCGTGGGTTTCTGTGGCAAAACGCACATCGCCGCTCACCAAGCTGAGGCGGATGATGCGGGCGCGTCAAGCAGGAAGAGGCAGCAGCAAGGAGAGAATCAAATAAGCGAAATCATCGGCACCGTGGGCACGCCATGGCTGATTCAGTTTTCGCTGTCCTATGCGTTCTAGATAGCGAAACCAAATTGTCTTTAGGCCAAGAGGCGCATGAGAATGCGTCTCTTGGCATTTCCCTTTAAGATTCCATTCGAGGACATGGCGCAAAACTCACCTTTGGGTTCCGAGTCGTGCGAGGAGTGATACCATCTTTTCCGGAATACACCCATGACCCGCATTGCATCCCGCGTTTCGCAATTGAATGGGGAAGGCGCGCTGGCAGTCTACTCGCGTGCAAAAGACCTGGAGCGCGCGGGGCGTTCCGTGATTCATCTGGAGCTGGGTGAGCCGGATTTTCATCCCGCCGCACCGATTGTGGATTCCTTGCGAAACGCCGTGGCCGCGGGACGCGACCGTTATTGCGCCACGAAGGGCGTGCCCGCGTTACGCGAAGCCATTGCTGCTTATTTGAAGCGCACGCGGCGGCTGGACGTTGCAGCAGAGCAAGTTCTCGTCGCTCCCGGATGCAAAATGGCGCTTTCGCTGGCGATGATGGCGCTTATTGAACCGGGCGATGAGGTGCTCTATCCCGATCCAGGGTTTCCGATTTATCCGTCGTTCACTCGTGGACTGGGCGCGACCGCTGTGCCGTTCGGCCTGGAAGAGAAAAACCAGCTTCAGCCGGATTTGGACGAAATCGCCGCAAAGATCACCACGCGCACCAGAGTCATCATCTTCAATTCGCCGAACAACCCAACGGGAACCGCTTTCAGCGCCACCGCGCTCGAAAAAATCGCTGAGCTGGCGCACAAACACGATCTATGGATTATTTCCGACGAAATTTATGCGCGAATTCTTTTTGAAGGCGAGTACCAATCCATCTGGGCGCTTCCAGGTATGCCCGGGCGCACCGTGATCATTGACGGCTTTTCGAAAAGTTTTGCGATGACCGGCTGGCGGCTGGGCTATGCCGTCGCGCCCATTCACGTCATTGACGCCATGGATTTGCTGGTGCTGAACACCTTTACTTGCGCGGCGGAGTTCACGCAGGTGGCGGCGATTGAAGCGCTGCGTGATTCTACGGGTGCCGTCGACGCCATGGTGGAGGAGTATCGCAAGAGGCGAGAACTTTTCGTCGCCGGGTTGAACCGCATTCCCGGATTCCGTTGCCAAGCGCCGCAGGGCGCGTTTTACGCCTGGGTCAATATCGAAGAGACGGGGCTTTCCGCAGAGGAAGTACAGACGATTGTGCTCGAAGAGGGCGGAGTAGCAGGAATCGCGGGCGCAGCGTTTGGTCCCGGCGGCAGGAATTATCTGCGCTTCTCCCTGGTCAGCGCGCGGAATCTGCTCGAAGACGCGCTGGAACGCATGCAGCGGGTTTCCATGCACTGGCGTGCCGCCGTCTCCCGGTGATACAAGATACGCCGCTGAAGTGTTCGCAAGGAAGCCGATGAACCAATGGAATCGAATGGCTATGATTTCTGGCGCCACGATCTGCGCCGTAGCGACGACGCATGCGCAGGCTAAGCCGTTTCCCATCGGCGGCGTCGAGAAAACTTACGAGCGTCTTCTTCAACAGATCGACCGCATTCCCATCTACGACAATCATTCGCACGCCACGTTTCCTGACGATTCGGACGTGGACGCGCAGGCCGCTCCACCTGATGAAAGTTCCGTGATTCGCTTGCGCGAAGACAATCCCGAATTCGTAGCCGCCGCCAAAGCGCTCTTCGGTTATCCGTACAACGATTTTCAGCCCGAACACGCCAAATGGCTGATTGAAAAAAAGAAAGCCGCTGAAGCTTCGAGCAGCACCGCATATTGGGACAGCATTCTGGATAAGTTGAATATCGAAACCTGCCTTGCGAACCGCGTCGCGCTCGCTGCCTATCTCAATCCCAAGCGCTTCCACTGGGTTTTCTTCGTGGATTCGTTCCTCTTTCCTTTCGACAATCACGCGCAGATTGCCAAGAACGGCGACATGGCAGTGTACATCCCGCTGCAGGAAAAAGTTCTTCGGCGCTACATGAAACAAGAAAGCGTGAGCGCTTTGCCTGCGGACCTGGCTGGCTATGAGAACTTTGTTCGGCAAACCCTCACCAACAACAAGAAGAAGGGCGGCGTGGCGATGAAATTCGAGGTCGCCTATTTCCGGTCGCTTTATTTTGGCGATCCGCCGCGTGCCACGGCGGAAGCCATCTACGCGAAATACCATGCAGGAGGCGTGCCTTCTGAAGACGAGTACCGCACGTTTCAGGATTACGTTTTCCGCGTGCTGATTGACCAGGCGGGAAAGCTGAATCTGCCGGTCCATTTTCACAGTGCGGTGGGCATTGGCGATTACTTCAGCCTGACCAACGGCAATCCCCTGAATCTCGAAAACGTGCTTCGCGACCCGCGCTACAAAAATGTGAAGTTCGTGCTGATTCATGGCGGCTATCCTCATACGCTCGAAATGATCTGGATAACCGCGGCGAAAAATGTGTACACGGATTCTTCGCTGATGGGCTATTACGTGTATCCTTCGGAATTAAAGAACATCCTGAAACAGTGGATATCTCTTTATCCCGAACGGATGATGTTCGGCTCCGACGCCTTTCCTTTTAACGATGCTGTGGGTGCGGAAGAAACCTTCTGGCTGGCAGCGCGATCAGCCCGCACGGCCGTGGCCGCCGCGCTCGCGGAACTTGTAGCCGAGGGCGCGTTCACGGAGGCCAGAGCGCTAGAACTCGCGCACATGTATTTGCATGATAACGCCGCAAAACTTTATGGAGATGGCAAATGAGCACGCCAACGCAAGCGAAATACATTCCATGGAAGAATGTGGAACACGAACAGTTGAGTCCGCTCATCGGCCGCGAGATGGTGGTTGGCGATAAGATCATGCTCGCGCGCGTGTTTCTGAAAAAGGGTGCGCACGTGCCTTTGCATCAGCACCACAACGAGCAGGTTACCTACATTCTGGAAGGCGCCTTGAAGTTTGCCATTGAGGGCAAGGAGATCGTCGTTCGCACCGGCGAAGTCCTCTGCATCCCCTCAAACATGCCGCATGAAGCCTGGGCCATCGAAGATACACTGGACCTCGACGTCTTCGACCCCCCGAGGGAAGATTGGCTGAGCAAGAACGATCACTATTTGCGGCACGGCCGCTAGCCCCTTCCTCCCCCTGCTTTCCTTTTGCCTCTGGCCTGTGAAAGAACGTAGACAAACGCCTTGGTGTTGTTTACCGTAGCGGTGTGGCTGACGAAGTGTGGGGCAGCCCTCGGAGAGGCATTTCATGAAGAGCCTGTGCGTATGTGCGTTGTTGCTGCTTGGGAGCGCCCGTGTGGCGCAAGCGCAAGCCGGATCGGCCATGCCGCTTTTCGATACCGATAATGCGGCGCCGGATTTTTCCGCGACCTCGGCGGCGAAGGCCGCACTACCCGATTTACTTGCCGTGGCTGATTCTTTCAACCGGGCCGCCATGACTTCGGCGCCGCGCCTAAGCACCGCTCTGTTCGCGGAGCTCGCCTCGGCTGACCCAGCCGCACCGTCACCCAAACCTCGGTTTGTTTATGGCGGGCGCGACGACTACCGCTGGCAACTCGGCCTCAGTCTTGCTTTGGTTCGCTTTAACTCTTCGCAATTCAATGCCAATGCCATCGGCTTAGAGACTTCGGTCGCGTATTTCCTCAATGAGTGGCTGGGCGTCGAAGGAAGCGTCACCGCCGCTATCTCTCCAGGCACTTTCGGCACCAACCATGTCAAATTAGTGATCTACGGGGCAGGCCCAAAGGTCGCATGGCGCCAGAAGCGTTGGGAACCATGGTTACACGGGATTTTCGGCGGAGCGCACGAGCAGCCCCAGACCGCGGACAACAGCCGCAGTTCGTACGCCATCGAAGCGGGCGGCGGCGCGGATTACCGGTGGAACCCCCATCTATCGTTCCGCGCCGAGGGGGATTACCTGCGCACCGGCTTCTTTGGCCAGTCGCAAAACAGTTTTGTGCTTGCCGGCGGCGCCGTCCTTCACTTCTAACGACGAGCACTTGCAGCTGTCGGCACTTCTGCCCTCGGCGGAGGCAGAAGAATCCGCGTCGACTCTACTCATTTCCTGAAGCTATTTGCCACGAAGCTAACGCACCACGGCGTTTGGCGCACCTACCAAATTTTGCACGCCTGTTCGCGCACCATCGCATCACCTTGCTTGCACCCGAAAGCTTTAGCGAACTCTGCCATATTGGAAAGGGGACCGTTCGCGCGGAATCTTCCCAAGGGGTGTGGATTCGTGTTGGCCATCAGCCGGGCATATTCGATTCGTTCGTTGGCGCCCCACACCTGAGCCCAGCCGAGGAAGAAACGCTGTACCGGAGTGAATCCGTCTTTATCCGGCGGGCGAGGCTTGCCCTGAAGCGACTCTTCGTACGCTGCGTAAGCAATTGCCAGTCCGCCCAAGTCCGCGATGCTCTCGCCGAGAACCAGTTTCCCGTTCTCATGCAAGTCTCCGTCCACAACGTATCCGTCGAACTGGTCAGAAACACATTTTGCGCGCGCGTTGAAATTCTTGAGATCTTCGGGCGTCCACCAATCTTTCAGGTTGCCCTTGCCGTCGAACTTACTGCCGTGGTCGTCGAAACCGTGCGTGATTTCGTGACCGATCACCGCCCCCATTCCGCCGTAGTTCACCGCGTCATCGGCATTGGGATCGTAGAAAGGCGGCTGCATGATTCCTGCGGGGAAAACGATTTCATTCATGCTGCTGTTGTTGTAGGCGTTCACCGTGGGAGGCGTCATGCCCCATTCCGTACGGTCCACCGGCTTGCCAATCTTGCCGAGCCGGCGGGCAAAATCGAACTCCGAGGCGCGCACCATGTTTTCCGCGTAGGAGCGCCGGTCGATTTTCAGCGCCGTGTAGTCGCGCCACTTGTCGGTATAGCCGATTTTCAACATGAAGGCCTCGAGCTTCGCAGTGGCTTGCGCGCGGGTTTCTGCTCCCATCCAGGGCAAGGTTTGCAAGTCGTCTTTCAGCGCTGCAAGAAGGTTGTGAACCATCTCAAGGGCGCGCGCTTTGGCTGCCGGCGGAAAATACTTCTGCACGTAGACTTGTCCCAGCGCCTCGCCAAGGTTGCGATCGGTCGCCTGCACGCAGCGCTTCCATCGCGGCTGGATTTCTTTCGCGCCTGTGAGCGTTTTGCCGCGAAAATCAAAATCTTCATTGACGAACTTCTCGGACAGGCCGGAAGCGGCAGAATTCACCAGGTGCCACCGCAGGTAAGTCTTCCAATCCGCGATCGGCGTGGCCGTCAACCGGCCGTCGAGAGCCTTGAAGAAGTCCGGCTGGCCCACGTTGATTTCTTTCAGCTCTGGATGCCCAACCGCCTTGAAATACAACTCCCAGGAGAAATCCGGAGTCAGTGCCTTCAATTCCGTTAGCTTCATCTTGTGGTAGGTCTTGTCCGGGTCGCGCAGATCGGTGTTCTTCATCGAAGCCGTCGCCAAGGCCGTCTCAATCTTCATCACCGCGGCAGCTTCCGTTCCGGACACATCCGCGGGATCGCCCAGCAACGTGAGCATGTTCGCCACATGTTTCTCGTAGGCCTCCCGAAGCTTCGTCGATTTTTCGTCTTGCTTCAGGTAATACTCGCGTTCCGGCAGGCCCAAGCCGCCCTGAAAAGCGGCGACAATTTCCTGCGTGCTGTCCTTGGCGTCTTGCGACGAGTTGAAGCGAAAAAGCACACCCGCGCCCCTGGCATGCAATCGCGCCGTTTCGGCTTGCAAATCCGCCAGGGTCTGGACAGCCACAATCTGCGTCAGCTCCGGTTCGATCGGTTTGGCTCCCGCCGCGTCAATGGCCGCTGTGTCCATGCAGCTTGCGTAAAAATCGCCGATCTTCTGTTCGTTGCTGCCCGGCGCGGATTTGGCGCTCGCCGCCGCCTCGAGGATCTCCCGAAGGTTTTTCTGATTCTTGTCCGCAAGCTGGCTGAACGAACCCCAGACTGAGTACTCGGGTGGAATGGGGTTCCCCTTCATCCATCCGCCCATAGCAAACTGATAGAAGTCGTCGCAAGGCTTGCAGGTCTTGTCGAGATTAGCCGTGTCGAATCCCCAGGACTTGGGCTGGTACGCCGCATTCGGCGAACCTCGCAGCCCTATGCCAGCAAGGCTCACAGCAAAAACGCCAACAACCGCAAGGATGCAACTTGCAGAGAAGATTCGCTTGGACATTGATTGCCCCTGTTTGGAAGAAATGTGAAACCGCGGTGGCCGCCACTCGTAAAGATCACGCCGTCTCGCGATCCCTTTGTGAGACGAGAGAAACGGCTACCGGGTTACGAAGGACAGCTGGTTTGCAATCCGGTCAGAGCCCGCTCGGCGGTCACCGCAATACCGTTCCGTAGAATATGCCTTTTCCTCCACGCAGGTTGAATCCAAATGAGAAAACAGCCGTGACGCCGCCGAGGATTCGCACCTTGCATTGCAAACCCGAATCCCACTGCCAGCGCTGGGAACCGAATAGCCCCGACGAATCGGCAATGGCGCCACTGTCCAAAAACGGCCCCAGTTTCACGGTGAACAAACCATTTTCATAGATATTCTTGTCCGTCTCCCAATTTGCCAGGAAGTATCGCCTCCCGAGAGGCGCGGCTCCTTTTCTGCCGTCCGTAGTTCCCGCATGGCCGCGAAGCCACAAATCGTTGTCACGTTCCACTCCAAGTTGAAAGAGTTCGTCGAGCGAAACCTTGCCTGCCGTCGCGCCCGCGCGAATCTGCGCGCGCATCTCGTAATCTTCCCCCTTTGCGTGCGGAAACCAATGTGCGATCAGTGAGCCGCGAGTAGTTGCAAAGGGTCCGAGCCCGGTTGCAAACTCGCGGCCTGCCTTCGCGTCCGCGGAAGAATCCAGTGTGAAGCGGCGCTCCGGAACGCGCAGCAGGGTTCGTTGCGCGCCAATCCATCCGGCGAGCGAATTCCCGTCATTGAAGAACGGCCGCTGCACAGAGGAGGTAGCGCCGTTGGTGTTGCGAAAGTTTCGATTGGCGGCTTCCGCGCCGGCTCTCCAACTCCATCGCCCGTTTACAACGGAGTGAAATTCCACCCCGACAGCGACGCGGCGCAAGTTCAGGTCTGTCAGCGGTGTCACGGCGCCGGAGTACGTTTGCGACAGATTCCAATTCTCATTCCGCGCGTCTGCGTAGAAGCGCAAACGCAGGCCTGGGTCGCCATACACGGGCAGAGAAACCGCAGCGAGCAAACGGCGCTTCTGCGAGTCCCACCGCACAAGTGAGGTCAGATTCACCGCATCATGGTCCAAATTGTAGAGTTCCGGATAAACAGTCGCGTAAGGCAGGCCACTGAGAAGCGAAACGATGCCTTCTGCCTTCGAATCACCCCACAGGTTTTTCTCTGCGAGATGCAATGTTACGTCGTGGCTTCCCGAATCCGCCGGCGTGAGTTCGATCCGGCGGCTGGAAAAAATCTCCAAATTGTCCAAACGCGATTTCGTAGTAAGCAAGGCTTCACCCGTCAGGACTTGCGGCGCATTGAAAGCCAGCGCGCGATTGCGGAGCTCTTCGTTCAGTTGCAGTGAAGGCGCGAAAGCAACACTTCGCAATCGCGGCTTCTGTACGCGATTCCAAAACTTCAGCGCGGCTTCCAAGTTGCCTTCGAGGAAATAAATCGTGGCGAGGAATTCGTTGGCATACGCGTTGGCGGGATTCAGCCGCAATGCCGTTTGCAGGTTTTTCTTGGCAAAGCGGAAGTCTTTCTGTTTGTACGCTATGCCCGCCAGCTCGACAGGGAATCGCGAATCGAGGGGGGATTTCCGCGCTCCAGCTTCGAACGCCAGTTTCGATTCGTCCCATTTTTCCAGCCGAGCCAAGGCCAGCCCGCGCAGAAAATCCAACTCAGGGGACTGATCCGCAGGGCCTTGGGTAAGCCGCGCCGTCTCATCCCAGCGCCCAGCGTCGAAGGCACCCTGCGCGGCGGCCATCCGAGCCTGGTCTGGATTTTGCTCTTGCCCATAACTGGGAAGAGAAAAAAGGAACACCGCAAAGAGAGGAAGGAAAAACCGCTTCACGCGGCTTTTTGAGGAACCGCCAGCAACAACCAATTGCGATTGGACCGCCATTGTTTTTCGAAGTCAGCCCGTTCTATGCGAAGAAGTTTGCCACGAGCGGGGTCGTGGACAAACACCGCGTCATGTTGCCAATCCATCCCTGTGACCACCACGAAGTGCAGCGGCGCCTTGGCACTGCCTGGCTGAAGGCTCACAATCAGCGGCCGCCCCTGCTTTAAGTGTTCCTGAAGATCTGCCCAAGTCCCGTCCAGGAGGAACACCCTGAATCCCGAGCCGTTGAAATAACTTTCCATATCGGAAGCGAAGATGCCGCGCGCCTTGCGCGAATAAAGCTGCTTTTGGATAGCCGTAGCGTCCGCCCGCGGAGCATCGACCGGCACGCCATGGCCGCTCCAATACTGCAAGACCATAGAAATGGCCGCGGACCCGCAGCCGTCCTCGCTTTGTTTGACAAATGGCACGTCCAGCCAGACTCCCGCGCTTTCCTGAGGCGCCGCCTCCAAGGCGTGCCCCAGGAATAGCATCAGGAACAAAGCGAACGTGGCCCTCTTTCCGCGCGTGACCGGTGACCCCGGTTGTTTCTTCTTGCTGGTTATGAATTATCGGAGCGCTACTGCCAACACGATGATGCCAATCGCGATAAGAATGATCCAAAGCAGATCGCGATCGGAAATGCGGCCAGCGGCAAAATCGGCCTGCGCCTGCCGGGAACGCTCCGCGAGTTTGCCGAGGTCCTCATCGCTCAATTGGCCAATGGCTTTGTCCACCTTTTGGTAGTCAAGTTTGGCGGATTTCAGCGCTCTTTGGCCCTGGTCGGAAGAAAGCAGTGTTCGTACAGCTGCTTCGTTAGCTTGACGGGTTTGCGCCGGACGAGCCGCGTCTTTGTTTAAATCGCCCAGAGAAACGACGTGTTGCTTGTCCTGCGCCCGTGCCGGGACTCCCGCCGCCACGAACAAAGCGGCGAGCCCCAGCAGACATACACTCAACTTGAGGCGAGAATGCATTCTTCCTCCTATTATGGTTGGCTGGGGATACTATTAGTTTACGAATTGCTTTGGGACATGACAAGAAACTTCTGCCCTAACCCGGGATGCAACCACCTTACCCCTGCTTGCGGAACTATTTGATTACTTCAATGGCATCGGCTGGCGGTATTTTGCAGCATCTACCGATTTCCATTCGCCTTTGATGATTCCTTCGCGGATCTGGGCTGGCGTCTTGTCCTTGTGCACCTGTTCGTAGGCATATAGGTCTTCGTAGATGCACGTGCCGCAGCCGGAGCCGTGTTCGCTGGCAAAGCAATCGAGCAAACTGGTGTGGCCTTTACTGCGGTCGCAATGGCAATAGCAGGGCTGTTGGTAGAGCGTTTTCTTGATCCTCGCGGCGACCGCGTACGCATTCTTCACCAGGGGGTCGGAAAAAAACTCCGGGTTCAACGTTTTTGGCAGTTCGCCCTTGGAAGCCTCCGCATGATAAGCGGGTATCGAGTTGTCCGCTTCGGCCTGCGGCGCGCTTCCATCCTGGGATGAACCCGAAGTCGCCGTCACCGGAACCAAGGCAAGCGCCAGCGCCGCGCCGAACAGAACGAGTGCACTCCCGATTCCTCCAACTCGATGCATACTCTCCTCCCAAGGACCGCTTTATGCTGCTGTATACGTTTGCGGCTGCGTGGCGGCAGTCGCGCACGTTTTCGCTTCTAGATGCTTCGCGCGCAAGTGCCGCTGGGCGCGCCGGCCCCAACCGCGCACGAAAGAAAAATTCAGTGCCCCACCGATTGCCGAGCTTACGAGCGGAACCATTCGCCCCACCCACTTTTCCGCCGTTTCTGCTCCAAGCCTCGCAGCAAGCTGCTTTGCCACGCGCGGAGCGATTTTCTCACTCATCTGTTTTCCAGCCAGATCCTTGCCGTAATCAATCCCCGTCGCAGCCGCAGCCGCCTTCCACATTTCAAGTCGTTGATCGGCTTCGCGCGTTTCGAATCCGTAGAGCAGGGCAAGCCGCTGAATCAGGCGCAACGTAATAATCGTCAGGAAGCTCGCATCCGGAAGAAAGGTGATGATGCCGCCCAGCCCAAGCCCCGCGCCTTCGACCAGCGCCAGCCGCTCCGCATCGCGGATCAGTTTTGCAGCGACGACATCCAGATGCTCGACTGGAACTTCCCTCAACCTCGCAAGACTGGGAACCCACAGGCCGTGTTTTGCGGAGAGTTCGCGCCGAAACACTTCGGGGTCAATCTCGATCGAACGCATTCCTCGCAGCGCGCCAAATCGTAAGAAGCGGCGGGCCGCGCCCCCGAAGGGGGTTTTGCGCGAATTTGGTGACCTTACCATGCCTTCCAGCATCTTAAAGCCTTCCAGACCACGCTGCAACGACCACAAAAAAGATGTGCGAACCGGGTTGTGCGGGGTCGGAAACTTAAAGAAATAGGAGGGTGTTAGCAGCAACGCGTCAAAAGAACCTAAGTCCTACTTGACGCGGAAACGCTTTTGGGTAAACTGCATTTTTCTTATGGCCACGCTGCCACAATTCGTTCCTACCGACACGCTGCAGGATCTCGAGTATCCGCAGCGCGAGGCCGCGTTTTTCTACGGCCTGTTTCTGCGCGGCCACTCTGCAGACCAGTTGCGCCGCGACATCGAAGTTCCCAGCGCGGTTCTTGCCAAGTGGCATCGCGAAGCCGAGCGCGACCCTCAATTGAAAGACGTCTTCGAGCGCATGGTGGATTACCGGCGCCACGTGCTCGCGATCTTTGATGCCTTGATTGGGTCCGACGGCCAGCCTCAACGCGTTCAATAGCCTCCGATTCTTGAGTCCTTCTCCAGGTTTCATTGTTTCGAATTGGCTCCTGCCTGGTTCCCGCCCTTCGTTGCTACTGCAACTCCCTGTACTTGCGTTCAGGTCAAAAATTGGCAGGCAACCAAAATTGCCTCACTGGGGTCTAAGGCCAAGCAGGGGACAAGTGTCAGAAAATGCAGGGGCTTGCGCCATTGGACGGAGAATTGACGGGGAACTTATCCGGGGGGTAGAATCTCAACGTCCTAGATCTTGAGGTGTCTCCATGTCACGGGTAGCGCGAACCGTAGTCGCATCAGTCTTTTCACTCGCCATCTGCCTGCCGGTTGCTCTCGCACAACAGGTGCAAGACCCGCAGGATCCAAACGCCACGCCGCCCGCTCCCAAAAAGCTGGATAAAGAGACCAAAAGGAAGATGAAGCGGACGCTGAAGGAACTCGACAACGCGTACCGCCAGTGGCTCACCGAAGATGTGACCTACATCATCACGCCGGAAGAGCGCAACGCCTTTCTCCAGTTGGACACCAACGAGGAGCGCGAGCAGTTCATCGAGCAGTTCTGGCTTCGCCGCAGCAGCAATCCCGACCTTCCCGACAATGATTTCAAAGAGGAACACTACCGCCGGATTGCTTACGCCAACGAACACTATGCTTCCGGCATCCCTGGCTGGAAAACGGATCGTGGCCGCATGTACATCATGTGGGGACCGCCGGATGAAATTGAGTCCCATCCAACAGGCGGCACGTACGACCGTCCGATGGAAGAAGGCGGCGGCTCGACTTCCACCTATCCCTGGGAAACCTGGCGCTGGCGTTATTTGGAAGGCATCGGAGAGAACATCATTCTGGAATTCGTCGATCCCAGCGGCTCCGGCGAATATCACATGACCATGGATCCTTCAGAAAAGGACGCTCTCTTGCACGTCCCTGGCGCAGGCTTGAGCTTGCTTGAATCCATGGGCATGTCGACGAAGGCCGACCGTTTCACGCGCTCTGACGGTACGAACCTGCCGAAGACCATGGGTGGCCAGCCCGCCAGCATGGATGAATTCAACCGCCTCGAGCTCTTCGCTAAAGTTCAGAAACCACCCGAAGTAAAGTTCAAGGATTTGGAAGCGGTCGTGACCTCGCGCATCGTCCGCGACCAGATGCACTTTAATTGGCGCACGGATTACCTGAAGGTTACCAACGACACAGTCCTCGTTCCGATTACCATTCAAATCCCCAACAGCCAGCTGTCTTTCCAAGCCAAGGAGGGCATTCACTCCGCGGTGATCAATATTTTTGGACGCATCACCACACTTACTGGCCGTGTTGTGCAAACTTTTGAGGATTCCGTCAGCCGTGATTTCCCCGACTCGCTTTACCAGCAGTCGTTGAAATTGCAATCAATCTATCAAAAGGCCGTGCCCCTCCGCCCGGGCTTGTACCGGCTGGACCTGGTGTTGAAGGACGTGCAGAGTGGAAACGTTGGCGCCGTGAACAATCGCCTTGCCGTTCCTCGCTATGCGGACGACAAGCTGGAGGCCAGCTCGCTGATTCTTGCCGACCAAATTGAGCATGTTCCTGCAAAGCAAATCGGCACCGGCCAGTTCGTGCTGGGTTCGTCCAAAGTGCGTCCGCGGCTCGAAGCGGATTTCACGACAGCCGACCGGCTTGGCATCTACCTGCAGGTTTATAACTTGAAGCCGGACGACGCTACGCACAAGTCCAGCGCGAATTTCCAGTTTACCGTCAAGAAGGGCAACGAACCCGTTCCGGGCATGCAATTCAAGGAAACGTCCGAAGATCTGAAACAAACCGGGGAGCAAGTCACCATCGAGCGCTTCCTGCCGCTGGCCACGCTGACCCCCGGCAAATACACCCTGGAAGTGAATGCCACGGACGTGCATTCCAATCAAACCATTTCGCGTACGGCCGATTTTACGGTGAAGGCGCCGCAGGAAATCAAGACTCAGGCGAGCGCAGCACCGGGGAGGTAAAGTAACGTGAAACAAGGGCGTCTCCGCATCCTGGGGGCCCTGGTCCTGACCGCTGGCGTTTTCTCGTTTACTGTGAAGCCAGCGACGGCGCAAGCTAAGCCCGTTCTCGGCAAGCTCGCGGGAGTGGTGCGTGACACGGCGGGTACGCCGCAGATGGGCGCGAGTGTCGAACTTGCTCCCGAATCCCCGGGAGTAACAGCCTCGCACGTTCTGCTGACGAATACACAAGGAATTTTTCAGGGGAGCAAACTTGTCCCCGGTCTTTACACACTGCGCGTCACCCTTGCCGGTTTTCTTCCTACCCTCGAAAAACATGTTCGGGTCAGCCCCAACCTGACCACCGTTGTTCGCGTTGAGCTTGAGTCCATGTACGCATCGCTGGATCAACTACGCCGCACGCCCTCCAATGCAGGCGCGAGTCCTGACGATTGGAAATGGGTGCTGCGTTCTGCCGCTTCGGTCCGGCCCGTTCTCGAATGGATGGACGAATCCAACGGCACCGTTTCCACCCTCCGCGCAGAGAACCGCGGTCTCAACGTGCCGCGCGTTCGAATGGAATTTACGGATGGAGCGCGCCGCGTCGCTTCTCCTTCCAATGTCTCTCCTACCCCGGCTACTGCCGTGGCTTACGACCAGAAACTCGGCGGAGCCAGCCGCCTCCTTTTCGCCGGGCAAATGAGTTATGACCAGGAGGCCCCGGGGGGCGGAATCGCCACGGTTTGGTTGCCGACAGGGACTCTTGGCGCCGGCCCGCACACGGCTCTGGTCCTGAGGGAAGCCAAGATTGGGCCCGATGGTCCGAACTTTCGCGGCGTGCGATTGGACCAAGGGGGTGCCATTTCATTGGGCAATCGTTTGCTGCTGCGCTACGGCGGCGAATATGTTCTGGTGGGGCTGGGGGCCGCGGCGTCTTCGCTGCGTCCGCGTGCGGCGCTTGATTATCAAATTTCTCAAGCCTGGAATACGGAGCTTATTTTTGCTTCCATGCCCACCGGGGCTGGTCCACTCGAAGCCACCGAAGCACAACCGGGCGCAATGCTCACCGCGGCTCTGAATGAACTGGATGCGTTCCCTGCGCTGCTCATGCGCGATGGACGTCCCGTGTTGCAAAACGGCTTGCACGAGGAAATCGCAGCAAATCGTAAGATTGGCGCAAGCGGAGTTCTTCAGTTCGCTGGGTTCCACGACGACAACCGGCATATTGCCGTGTACGGCCTGGGCGGCGATACTCTGCCCGTCACCGATTACTTCCAGGATTATTTCTCCAAGGGATTTGCTTATGACGGTGGCGCCTCCAGCAACTGGGGAGCGCGCGTGGCGCTTCGAAAGAAGCTGGAAGGGGATACGGAATTCACCGCACTCTATTCCTTCGCGAGCGCTCTGACTCCCGCAAATGACGCGGATAGCCTGCTGCGCGACATGTTGCAGGCGGTTCCGCGGCACTCGCTCGGCGCGAGCATTTCCACCAAAGTGCCGCGCCTCGGCACAAAGTTTCACGCAGGCTACAAATGGATTAGTGGCTCGGCGGTTTCGCGCCAAGATGCTTATGGGGAGTCCATCTATCAGATGGATCCTTATCTCCATTTGATGGTCCGGCAGCCGCTGCCTAAATGGGCTTTGGGAAGATGGGAGGCTATCGCAGACTGCGACAACTTGCTGGCACAGGGCTATGTTTCAACCAGTAGCAGGGATGGCCACGTCGTCCTGGTCCCCGCCTTCCGGACGTTCCGGGGCGGACTGAGCGTGCAATTTTAGGAACTTCGGAAGTTCTCAAAAGCTGTATCCACCCTCCCAGAAACTGGATGAACCGCGGTTGTCTAGCCTTTCTCTGATGTAAACTGTTGAAGACGCTAGGGTTTGCTCTATGCTGATCTACCAAACTATGGACATTAGCTTGCTTCCAGATTCCAGTATTCGCATGTCAGCTTATTGACAGTCATGAAGCAGAACCTGCGTGTCAGTCTCGGGGCGGTGGTGCTGGCGCTAGCTACGCTGGCGGCGGTCATTTTTGCCCTGTTGAACTTCGACCAGCGTACGCGGTACGAGCCGGTCTATGACGGCGTCACCTGGCTCGACACGGAGCGCGGCGTTCAAGCTCGGCACGTTTCCCCCAATTCGCCTGCCAGCCATACCGCCATCCACACCGGGGACATCCTCCTGGAGTTCAACGGAGCCCCCATCTCGCGTGCAACAGAAGTCGCCCGGCGCCTGGACCGCGCGGGGCTTTGGACGACGGTTCACTACAAACTCCTGCGAAACGGAGAAGAGTTTGAAGCGCCGCTGGTGACGGCTCCCGCAGAAAAACCTCTTGCCACTGAGAATTACCTTCGCGTCGTGGGTTTGCTGTATCTCTTCATCGGCTTGTTCATTTTTGTTCGCCGCTGGAACGCTCCCCGCGCCGTGCACTTTTATATTTTCTGCCTGGCTTCGTTCATTCTTTGGTCGTTCCACTTCAGCACGAAGCTGGACACCTTCGACTGGGAGATTTATTGGGCGGAAATCGCGGCGCGCTTGCTGGTGCCTGCTTTGCTGCTCCATTTCGCCTTGGTTTTTCCCGGGCGGACGGAATCCAAATTACGCACTACGGCGAAGCTGGTGGCGGTCTATTCCCTGCCTCTTGCCTTGTTGCTGATTCACGTGAGCACAGCGTTGAGTGCTTTGGGGTTCGTACCTTGGCTCGGCGCTTATATGCTGCTGGAGAAACTTGAACTCGGCTATCTCGGGGCGTGCTTCGTCGCCGCCGGCCTTGTCTTCTACCGGAATTACCGCGAGGCGCCGTCCGGCGTTCTGCGGCAGCAGTTGAAGTGGCTCACCGGCGGAACACTCTTTGGGAGCCTTCCGGCTTCACTCTTCTATATTTTACCGTTAATCCTCGACGCGCCGCGCAGGCCCTGGATGGTGTTTTCCACGCTCGCTCTCGTCCTCATCCCGCTGTGCTTCGCCTACGCGATCATTCGCTACCGCTTGATGGACGTGGACATCATCTTCAAACGCGGCTTGGCGTACACGGCGGCCACCGCGGGCGTGCTGGGCGTGATCTTTGTTCTTATCGGAATTATCGGCTCGGTGTTCCATACGTCGACAAATGGAATGTGGGGAGCGGTTCTCGCTGTTGTGGTTGCGGCGTCCATTTTTGAGCCGATTCGGCAACGGATCCAGGGTGGATTGGATCGTTTCTTCTACCGCGACCGTTTGGATTATCGCCGTACATTGATTGAGTTTGGGCGCACACTGACCAATGAAGTGCGGCTGGATCCGATGCTCGGTTCGGTGATGGACCGCATCTCGCAAACCTTGCTGGTCGACCGCCTCGCGATTCTCGTCGACGACCCCGACCAGCCCGGCAGCATGCGCCTCGCGCGCTCCATGGGCGTGCGCCTCTCGGAATCCATGGATCTTAGCTTCCTCGGTCCGGCCCGGCCCGAGTTCGCTCGGGGGGCGCTTTTCTTTGAATCGCCCCGTGCGGCAAAGGACGTCAGCGATTCCGTGCGGCGCACTCTGGAACAACTGGATTTGAATTATTTCATTCCGTGCCGCATTCGCGAGCACACCGTCGCGGTTCTCGGCCTCGGCAAAACCGTCGATGGCGATTTCCTTTCGAGCGACGACGTCGAGCTCGTCGAAACGATTGCCGGCTACGTCGCCGTCGCACTCGATAATGCTCAGCTTTATTCCTCTCTCGAACAAAAAGCGCTTGAGATTGCGCGCCTCAAGGATTTCAGCGAAAACATCGTGGAATCCCTGAACGTTGGTGTTCTCGCGGTGGATTTGGACGGCATCGTCGAATCGTGGAATACCCGTATGGAGCAGTTGTTCGGAGTTTTGCGTCGCGACGCCGTGGGTCGCAGGCTCAACTCTCTGCTTCCCGAGGAACTCGCCCAGGAAATCGCTGCCCGCGGTGACCAGGAACACATCACCGGCATCTATAAGCAGAGACTGCACCATCACGGAAAACATTTGACGTTGAACGTTTCCATTACGCCGCTGGTGAGCAAATCGAATGAACGAATTGGGCGGCTGCTGCTTTTCGATGACGTCACGCAACGCGAGCGCATGGAAGAGCAGATGACGCAGACGGAGAAGCTGACCTCTCTCGGCCTGCTCGCCGCCGGCGTCGCGCACGAAGTGAATACGCCGCTGGCCGTGATTTCGAATTATATACAGATGCTGGCCAAACAGATGCCGGAAGGCGACCCGCGCCAGTCGATCATCGACAAGATCGTCAAGCAGACGTTTCGCGCCAGCGAGATCGTCAATAATCTGCTCAATTTCTCGCGCACCGGAGCGGCGGAAGCCGCAAGCGTCGACGTAAACCGCGTGGTGGAAGAAACCCTCTCGCTGGTGGCTCATCCTCTCAAAGCTTCACAGATTCAAGTGGTGAAAGAACTTGGCGAGTCTTTGCCGCCCGTGCACGGCTCCGCAAACAAGCTGCAACAGGTTTTCTTGAATCTGTTTTTGAATGCGCGAGATGCCATGCCCGGCGGCGGAATGCTGGAAGTCCGTACCGGCGCGCACAACGGCAGCGTGGAAATCGAAATCGCGGATACCGGCGCAGGAATTCCTCGCGAAGACATCCACCGCATTTTTGATCCTTTCTACACCACCAAGTCTAATGGCCGGGGCACCGGCCTGGGGCTCTCGGTGAGCTACGGAATCATCAAGGAACACGCGGGTAAGATTGACGTGCGTTCCACGCCCGGAAAGGGCACTTCATTCCACGTGGAGTTCCCCGCGGCCAGGAAAGCGGCTCATGTCTAAGGGTTCCATCCTTGTAGTCGACGACGAATCCGAAATCCGAGAGGGCCTTGAGCTTCTGCTGAAAGGTGAAGGCTACGGCGTTTCCAGCGCCGATACCGGCGAATCCGGCCTCGCCAAGCTGGAAGAACATCCCTTCGATCTTCTGTTGCTCGACGTCAGCCTTCCCGACCGTAACGGCCTCGACATGCTGAAGGAGATTCGCCGCCGCGATCCCGACCTTTCCATCGTTTTGATCACCGCCTACGGCTCTATCGACATGGCGCGCGCCGCTTTCAAGAACGGCGCCATGGATTACATCACCAAGCCCTGGTCCAATGACGAATTGCTCGCGCAAGTCGCTCAGGCCGTGGAATCACGTCGGCTGCGCGACGAGAATCTTCACCTCAAGCGCGCGCTGAAACAGCGCTTCAATTTCCCAAACATCATCGGCAAGAGCGACAAGATGCAGGTGCTTTTGGATCTCGTTACGCAGGTGGCGCCTTCCCGTTCTACCGTGCTCATCAGCGGCGAAAGCGGCACCGGTAAGGAGCTTATCGCCAAAGCGCTGCACTCGGCCTCTCCGCGCGCGGACAAGGCCTTCGTACCGGTGAATACGGGCTCCATTCCCGTGGATCTTCTGGAGTCCCAACTTTTCGGCCACGTTAAGGGCGCATTCACTAGTGCCGTGGCTTCGAAAAAGGGTTTATTCGAAGTGGCGGACCAAGGCACGATTTTCTTCGACGAAATCGCCACCATTAGCCCGGAAACCCAAGCCAAGCTGCTGCGCGTGATTCAAGAGCGCGAGTTCATGCGGCTGGGTGGCACGGAGCAAATCAAGGTGGACGTGCGCATCGTGGCTGCTTCGAACGTCGACCTGCTGACGCTCGTACGCGAAGGCCGTTTCCGCGAAGACCTTTTCCACCGGCTTAATGTGATTCATCTGCGCATTCCTCCCCTGCGCGAACGACGCGAGGACGTGCCCCTTCTCGTCCTTCATTTCCTAGAACGCTTCTGCACGGAAAACAACCGCCCGCTTCTGCAATTCACGCCGAACGCCATGAAATTGATGATGGATTACGACTGGCCCGGCAACGTGCGCGAACTGGAAAACGTGGTCGAGCGCGCCGTCGTGCTTTCCACCCAGAATCGCATTGATGTGGATTTGCTGCCGGAAGCCATCCGCAGCAAAGAGATTGTGCGCGGCGTGCGGCTGCAGCTCTCGGAATTTCTTCCACCGCTTCCCGGCGAACCCGGCGCTCGCACTGCCGCGGACAACCCGCAACCTTCGCTGTTTCAAATCATGGACGAGATCGAACGCCGCATCATCGTGGATATGCTCGAGCGCACCAACTGGAATCAAACCGAAGCCGCCGAACGCTTCATGATTCCGCTCTCGACGTTGAATCAAAAGATCAAGCGCCTGGGGATCGACATTCGCAAGCGCGCCCGTGGCGACGACAGCTTCAGCGCCACCTCCGGCAAGTAACCCCCACACTCCCATCAAGATCCTTCACGGCAAATCTCGCAAATAGTTCTAGAGGCGTCTGTCTGCCTTTATTATCAGTAACTTAGGGAGATCTGGGCAGGAATTCCGACGTATCGCGCAAGTCATAAGCTAGCTTACAGCATAAGCTAGTTTGCACAGCAAAGTAGTTTGCGAGGAAGCTGCCACAGTCAAACGCCTGTTCGTCCCGGTTGTACTTAGCTTATAGTCGCAAGGACATCTCATGGCTGAACCGCTCTCACGTGCGAGTTTATCGGACATTCGTGCATTCAAACGCGAGTGGGTGGCCTTGTGTGAATGCATCTCTCTCCAGCGCGACACGGGAAGGCTTCTGGAATTGTTGTCCAGCGTCGATTGGCCACGCCTGTTGCGGCTCGCGGAAGAACATGGCGTTCCCGGGCAACTTGCGTCCTGCCTGAACAATGAAGTCGCCGTTGCGGCTCCGCCGGAGATCAAACAATCGTTGTTGGAACGCCGGCGCGCGCAAAACTTACTGACGCTCCGCCTGACCGCAGAGCTTTTTCGTTTGTTGGAGCTCTTCGGCGAACAAGGAATCTCCGCCCTGGTCGTAAAGGGACCTGTGCTCGCCGCACAAGGCTATGCCGGTCTCTCCGTCCGCACCTACGGGGACCTCGATCTGCTGGTCCGACAACAGGACATACGCCGCGCCACGGAGGTGATGATTGCTTCAGGCTACCAGACCGCTGTCCCTCTAAGCGCCATTGACGCGGGCAAAATTCCGGGCCAGTACCTCTTCTCCAATCTGGATTCGAAACTGTTGGTCGAACTCCACAATGATTTGACGCTTCGTTATTTCCCGCGGCCGATGCCCATCGAGGATTTCTTTGCGCGGCAGATTCGGGTTCCGATTGATGCCCGTGAGGTTCCAGCGCCATGCGTGGAAGACGAACTCGTGCTCATTTGCATCCACGGCGCAAAGCATTTTTGGGAAAGGTTGAGCTGGATTGCGGACGTGGCCGGATTAGTTTCGCTGCAAGCAAACATCGACTGGGAACGCGCAGTATCAACCGCGAAAGCGGTGCAGGCGGAACATCTGCTGCACACCGGATTACTTCTTACCGCCGACGTCTTGCACGCCGAGCTCCCCGAAGCGGTTTCTTCGAGGGTGCGGCGAGACGCCGCGGCCGCAAAGCTGGCGGCCCTGGCGCTTCGCTGGCTGCCTGCTGCCGGGTATGCTCCTCCGGGTCTTTTTGAACGCGCAGCATTTCGCTTGCACATGCGCGGCGGCTTGTTTGCAGCTCCGGCTTATCTGCTAAGACTCTCTCTCTCGCCCACGGAAGAAGACTGGCAAGCTGGCGGGCAACTTAGCCACAACCACTTTATGGATGTTGTTCGGCGGCCATTCCGCCTCGCAAGAAAGCATAGTCGCGGAAACAAATCCTGAGGCAGGGAAAAATCAACGTCTCGGAGGTCCCGCATTTGCGTGCAGGCTCGTGTCGAGTTTTACTAGCAGCTGAATTCTTGAGAGATCAAGCCAACATAAGACAAGGCTTGCTGCCAACCCGAGAATCGCTTGGGGAATTCGGCCGCCAGCTTGCGTGCACTTTCTTCCAGCGTAGTCTTTCCATCCATCAATTCGAAAGCTCTGCGGCGCAGCAGCCCTTCGTCGGAAAGCCGGGGGACATGGTCCGACGCCAATCGATGAAGCTGCTTGGGGGACAAAACTGCCCCATTCAACTGAGATTGCGCAAAATGGATAGGAAAAGCACTGGATCCATTGAGAGGTTCGATACGTGTGGTCCATCGCCAGACGTAATCATTTCCCACGAGTTTCGCCTCGAGACTGACGCACACACTTTGGCCCTCCTCCAAAGGAACGGGTTGCGTCCAGGGAAGGAAGAAGGATCCGTAGACTGTTTCGGGTGTACCCGGGGCATTAGAAAGGTTTACGCCTTCGGCGAGATCTGCATCAAACCACACCACGGTCCCGTGGCCAGTCCCGGCGCGCTCGACGATCCACTCGAGATTGCCTCGAACATCGGGGTGTTCAACGCTCCCGTAGTCCAGCGTGGTCCAAAGTCTGCGCCCGGTCAATAGCTGGGTTGGACTCACGCTGACTCTCTTTCCGTCGTTTATAGCAAGCACGCGAGCCGGGGCAAGATCCTGGCTCAAAGGGTTCTTGTCCCAGGGATCCACTATTTCCCGATAAGGTTTGGGAGCCTCCACGACCGCGGCCCAAACCGTATCTTTTCGCGGGATCATGGTTCCACCTGGGGCGAGAAAACGCTGCCGCGCGTCCACGATCGCCGGGATATGGCGCTGAAAAAAGGGAAGCACACCCCGGAGATCGGACAGGACGATGTCGGCGCGAGTGGGAAGATTCACACAATGGGAAAGCTGTTCGAAGAATTCGATTTTGGCAGCGCAGCCATTGGCTGCTGCAACCTCGCGCGCCACTTGGATGATTTCAGCCGGCTCGATGGCGAAAACCCTGCTTGCGCCAAGCTGGCAAGCCAGCACGGCGAAGATGCCGGGCCCCGTGCCAATTTCCACGACAACGGACCCCTTGCGAACAGTCCTTCGCAACGCTTCCGCATAAGCTTCCACGCGGACGCGATCCGCAATCATCGAGCCGTAGGCTCCCAAGCTGTACATGTAGACTTACCCGAGGACCGAGGTTGCGTTTGCTGGAACGGCCGCCATCGCTCGCCTGGCATTGTCGGCAATCGCTCCGCATAATTCAAGAATTGCTGACGGCTCATCCGGCGGGCGTACGCGACGAACCGGAATTCCCGAAACAATGCGGCTGAGCACGTCGAACTCGGTGCGGCGCATACTCCGGTCAAGAAGATAGTTCACATACGTATTGGCCACAAGCGTCATGAGGGTCTCTTTGCGGGAAACCGTTTCCACGACAGGGGCGGTCAGAGTCGGGTCGCGACTATCCAAGATGTAGATCGCACCCAGGGGCAATAGGTTTGAAGCGAAATGGTAACCGTTCTGGCCGAGCGGCAGGTAACGCTTGTCCCACGTAGGTGTGATCCGCGGCAATGCATCTTCTGACCCAAATAATCGGAGAGCCGAGTCCGGCCACAAATTCACTCTGGGGTAGCCGGGTTGGACAAGCCATTGGCCACTTTCGCCGGACAGGGCCACAATGTCGTCGGACAAGACGGGGAAGCCACTGCATGCAAAGGCGGCAGCGGTGGTCGACTTGCCGGAACCCGGCGGGCCCACTAGAGCAATCGCATGGTCGCCGACTGCCACAGCACTCGCATGGAGACAGACTGTGCCGCGAAGACGCAAAACGAATCCCATCACCGGCCCGAGCAGATACGTGCAAGCATCTTCGAGGGTGTAATTCTCGGGCCAACCGGCCCAGACTTCACTCCCACTGTGGTTTACAGCAAATCTTGGCCCATCAGCGTAAAAGAGACCAAAATGCTCTCCGCCAGGGAACAAACCGGCGCGCAGGTTTGGGTGGACGCCCGGAACGCCATTCGAGGTGTGCAAGGCTTCTCTAAAGTCAGCTAGCGTTGCAGGGAATGGCCATCCGTCTTTCAAATGTATTTGTACATTGAGTATTTCGGAATGATTTTGAACAGGGAGGCCGGGAAGGGCGATGTTGGCTGCAAGTTGCAGCCCGTAAATCACATGAAACGCGGGCAAAAGTTCCTCAGGCAATAAGCAACAACTTTGTTCTACGTCTTATGGGCGCCCTTGCCAACGGCGTCTCTGTTGCCCTTCCCCGACGGCGAGGTCTGGGTAAGCGCTCGGACGTCGCCGTAGACCCGGAGGTTAGGTTTTTGGTACGGTTTTTTCTTGTTACGCTCCCTCAAATTGGACGTCACTAGCGCCTCCAAGAGAGTCTATCCGTTGCCAGCGGCGACCGCAACCAAAAGTTCAGGCTGAGCGGGCGTAAATGAATCCACGCATTCCATGCGTCCTTTTCCCCAAACACTTTTGGAATGCGTTGCCGCTCCACATAGTGACCGAGCTCTGGCACAGGCTCGAAGGAATCAACCCAGGCCGATTCCTTTTGTTGCAGAACGGCAACCAAAGGGTCCGCGAGTAGCGGTGACTTGCGCCTCAGGCGCACCGCATTCGGGAGGATGCCGCGCGCCGCTTCGCGCAGCAACTCCTTGTCGGAACACCACGGCAGCGCAGGCAGAGCCAGGAGAAGACTCACGACACGAAGGTCAAAAAAGGGATGGCGAACTTCCACAGGAACACCTGTTGTTCCCGGATCGTATCCTTCAAACAAATTCGGCCACGAGGGATCAACAATTGCTTCATAGGCAGTCCGGCGAGCCGTTTCCTTCGGGGGCTGAGCGCTCATCCACGCTTCCCACCGTTCCCGTAAGCTCAGGCGCTTTTCCAGCTCCGGGTTCAGCCATGGCGGATAGTGAGGAGTTTGACTCTTCGATCCAAACCATTTCTGCCAGCGCGTGCGAACGTACAATCGCGAAAACCTGCCCTCCGCGGCCAGGTATTGCATCGCGTCACTCGCTGCCTGGCCAACCTGTCTGCGCTTGAGCAACTGCGAGAAATGCACAGAGAGAAAACATGAAAGTGCAGGGTCGCCCCCGAATCCCGTCAACACTGCGCGGTTCCGGCCAGCTACCTGGCGCAACTGACAAAGGCCTCCGTCCGATCCGGGAGAATGGACAGGCTCAGGCCAGCTGCTGCATTGTTGATTCAAGTCCTTCCGCAGCCCGAAGCCATCATTTACTTGGAACTCGATCGGGATTTTCAAAGCCTCGGCCACGAGAGTTGCGTAGCGACGCTCTTCGTGGGGAATCAAACTCTCAAAGACATCGGTGTAAGCGCACAGGGTCGCACCGTCCCCGTTGGCAGACATCTGTCGCCGCGCACTCGCCGCAATGGTCGTAGAATCGAGTCCGCCGCTCATCAGCACTCCCACACTGTTTGCTTTCAACCGATCTCCCACGGCGCAATCTAGGAGTTCGCGGAAGTGCTCGACACATTCGCCCGGTTTCTTGTGATGAAGCGGCTCGCTCACCGACAGCGTCCAGTAGCGGCGAACCGAGACACGGCCTTCGACAAAGGTAAGCGTATGCGCCGGTGGCAGCCTCAGGATATTCGCAAAGGACGTGGCCCCCGGTTCCCGTATCATATCGAAGAGAAGAAAGTCGCTGATTGCAACGTCGTTTAGTTCTGCGGAGATGGCTGGATGGCGGCGGACACAATTGAGCGTGTTGCTCAGGACAAGCAGCGAGCCGATGTGGGAATAAAAAAAGGGCTTGATCCCAAAATGATCGCGCGCGCAAAGGAGTTTTTTATGTTCTTTGTCCCAGATTGCGAAAGAAAAATCGCCTCTCAAGCGCTCGACGCAAGCTTCTCCCCACACTGCATACGCCCGCAAAATCAATTCGCAGTCTGGCGAGTCTGACTGCGCTGTTTGCGTTTTGTTCTGGAGCTCTGTGATCAACTCCTCACGAGCATCCAAGCGCGCGTCTGCCACAATCCAATAGCGTTCCTCCAGGACTAACGGCTGCTGTTCGTTTTTCGACTCGTGCGTCGTCCGCAGCAGCGCATGGCCCATTCCTATTGAACGGTCCATCCAAGTGGTTTGAGCATCGGGCCCGCGAAAGGAGAGGAAGTTGGTAAGAGACCGCAGCAGCGCTTGTTCTACCGGCGCATTATCCCCATGCATGATGCAGACGAAGCCGCTCAAATCTACACACCTTTCGAGAAAGGGCCGGCCGCTTGGGGTTCGAAAGGGGGACGATCCCGCTCCAAATCGCCCGATTCCCGGGGTCGGCCCGCCTCAAAACGGGTCCGCTGCCCAAACAAGCTTCGAATTGCCCCCCAGGCTGGAATTGCATTTTACTGTCGGACCCGCCCCGCATCAACCGCGTTCTCGAAGAGCAAATGGATAGACTTCACAGGTTCTCGAAGAGCAAATGGATAGACTTCACAGCCCACCTTTTGGTTGTCCGGTGCATAAGCGCAATTCTCAGCGCCACCGAATTTGTCTTGCAACTGCAAAGCGGTCTAGGCAGAGTACCGTGGAATGAGTCAGCGCTCTTCCAGTTTCCCACGTCGCGGTATCGTGCCCGCTTTGGCTCTTGTTTGTGACTTGTTTTTGTCTTACTTCAGCGTTCGATGCGCGATCGCCGCCCATTATTCCGGTCTGCAAACTCGCCAAGGTTATGAGCGGGCCACGCGCCTCGAGCCGCGTGACTTCCAGAACTGGCTCTTACTGGGCCGCTATTGGCAATACAACCTTGAAGAAACGGACACGTCACGAGCCCTCCAGGCCTACAACGTAGCACTGTCTCTCAATGCTCGTTCCGCGGAACTTTGGTCGGACGTGGGAACCGCCTACGAAACCGAAGGAAATGTTGCGGCCGCGCGAGATGCATTTCTTCACGCGAAGAATGCCTATCCTCTTTCCGCTGAAATTTCCTGGCGCTACGCCAATTTTCTCCTCCGCCAGGGCGATTTGGACGCCGCATTTCTCGAGATGCGCCGAGCCGTCGAGACTGAGCCGAAACGCGGCGCCGAAGCTCTTTCCCGCGCATTGATCGCCGAGCCGAACATCGACCTGGTCCTTGATCGCGTGCTCCCTCCGCTGTGGGACGCCTATACCGGAGCAATTTTTGACCAGGTTAGCGAAGGCCATACAGCAAATGCCGTCCGGGTCTGGAATAGGCTCGCAGCCCTTCATCCCAAGCTGCCGCTGGAAACCTATACGTATTATTTGGTCACTGCATTGCTTCGCGAAAAACAATTCTCAGAAGCTCAGCGCGTATGGAAGCAGGCGGCGGATCTCGCCGGCTACGCAAACCTGCCCGGCCCGGCGGGTTCACTTTTGTGGGATGGCGGATTCGAGTCGGGTATCTTTGGAAGCGGTTTTGCGTGGGCGCTTCCGGGAGGAGGGCCGGTCCAAATCAGCTTCGACACACGCGAAAAGCATTCAGGAAATCGTTCGCTGCGTCTGCTATTTAATGGAAGATACAATCTCGGCCTCAACGGGCCTTGCGCTGAGGTCGCAGTCCAGCCCTCAATGGCGTACCACTTCTCTGCCTGGCTACGAACCCAGTCCATAACCACGGAGCAGGGCATCCGGTTCCAACTCCGCCCGATTGGAACGCAAGACCATTCGAATGTTTCGACCAGCGATCTTCGCGGAACCCAGCCCTGGACCAACATCGAGACATCATGGTCCTCTGGAAAAAATGTTCAGGAAATGCAGGTTTGCGTGGCCCGCCTGCCCAGCCAGGAATTTGACGACAAAATTCAGGGTATTGCCTGGGTGGATGACGTCGCGCTGGTTCCCGTCTCTGCGGAGCCTCGCAAACCATGACATTTTTGCGAGTGGGCCTCTGCGCCTTGATCATCTTTGCCGTTGCCGCTCATGGTGGCGTGGAAGACTGGGCACGCGCCGTTCTGGAAACCGGCGTTGGGTTTCTTTTTTTGATCTGGGCCTTGCATTTTTATTACAACGAGCAGGAGCAGCTCGCTTTTTCGCCGCTGCTCCCGCCGCTCGCTATGTTTTTTCTCGTCGGCCTGAGCCAGTGGTTTTTTCGCGCGACCGTATCTCCTTACAGCACGCGCATCGGATTGTTACTGCTGCTGGCTGCGTTGCTTTTTTTATTTCTGTGCGTGCAGGTCTTTCGTACCCTCCAGGACTGGCGCAGCTTCGTGTGGTTTGGAATGGGCTTCGGCTTCTTGGTTAGTGTGTACGGCATTCTCCAGCACCTTACCTTCAACGGAAAGCTTTATTGGGTCCGCGAGCTGCGCTACGGGGGCATACCGTTCGGCCCGTACGTCAATCGCAACCATTTTGCCGGTTTGATGGAGCTCCTCATCCCATTGGCCCTGGTCCCGCTGGTGCTGGGAAAAGTGCGGCGCGAGCGCCTCGCCGTCGTTGCGTTGTTCGCGGTCATGCCTATCACCGCCCTTTTTCTGTCCGCCTCTCGCGGAGGCATTGTGAGCTTTTGCGTACAATTCGCCTTTCTCGTTTATTTGCTTCTTCGCCGTCGCGGCTTGGCGAAGCGCCTGCTGGCCGTTTCCGCGGTCCTGCTGGCGGCGCTGATGATCGTCACCTGGCTGGGTGTCGGCCGGATCCTCCAGCGCTTCTCGTCGCTGCAGACACTCGAAGTAACTGAGGGCAAGCGTGCCGCCATGCGCAAGGGCGCTTGGCATATTTTTCTTGACCATGCTTTCATCGGCACGGGACTTGGCACCCTGCAAATCGTGTACCCCCCCTACGAAACTCTTTATGACGGCAAAGTCGTCGACCACGCGCACAACGATTACCTGGAAGCTCTTGCCGAGACGGGAGTGCTGGGCGGTCTATGTTGTGCCTGGTTCCTCGGGGTTTTGTTTCTCAAATCTTTCTCTCTTTTCCGGCAGAGTGATTTTTCGTTCCCCGGGGCTCTGCAACTTTCCGGAATAGTTGCATGCGCGGGATTCCTGGTGCACGCTCTGGTTGACTTCAACTTCCACATCCCTTCCAACCTTTGGCTTTTCTTCCTGATGGCTCATCTGGCGACCACGCAAATCGAACAGACTTCCTCAATCCCACCGGCTCGCCGTCACCGCCATAGCTCGCGAAATCCTGATTGACTTCTTCCGTATCCTGTATAATTGGCCGGGGGTCATTTATTCTCATGCAGCCAGCCAGACTGGGTGCGAGGGTGGGGTGTCTGCTATCCGGAGCCTTGCTTGCATTGCTGCCGCTACCTCCGGCTTGCCACGCACAAGCTGGCCACGGGCAGCCCGTCCTTGAAACTCCGCAACAGGTGAACGACCGCATTCGTGAGCTTTCCACCACTTTGCGGATGATGCCACACGACTACGTAATCGGTCCCGGAGATCTCCTCGGCATTTACGTTTTTGACGTGGAAGAATTGAGCCGCGACGTGCGCGTCAGCCAGACCGGCACGATCGGCATTCCTTTGATTCCGGTGCGCCTGCACGTCGCCGGGCTGACTGAAATCCAAATTGAGCAGAAAATCGCGGAGATGCTGGAAGCCAACGGCCTGGTGACTCACGCAGATGTGAGTGTCAGCGTCAAGGAGCACAAGAGCAAGCCCATTACGGTTGTTGGCGCCGTGGTTCATCCGATGGTGTATGAGGCCGACCGCCCTGTGACGCTCCTCGAAGTTCTGGCGGAGGCGGGCGGCATTGCCAGTGATGCCGGCGACACGATCATTGTCTCGCGACCGTCGCAGGACGCCCTTCCGGATACCGGGGAGCCGCCGGAAATCGGACCGGAGCAGCCAGTTCCGGCTAAGGCTTCTCCAGCTGATGCATCCGCCGCGCGTGCTTCCACAGCTTCGCAAGAAGCGACGAAAGATCCGGCGCCTGCGCTCTCTCCGTCTTCGTCCGGCGCCGCAGCGGCCGCGTCAAGTCCTTCCGCTTCTGCCGCAAATGCTGAGCCGCCTCCTCTCACGAATACCATCACCATCAACCTCACCGATGTCATGGAAACTGGCGACACCAAGAACAATATTGCTCTCCAGGCCGGGGACGTTGTCACCGTTCCTCATGCGGGCGTCGTGTATGTGCTCGGCGCCGTTGGCCGCGCCGGCGGCTACGTTCTTTCGAATGACCGCACGCAATTGACCACTTTGAAGATTCTTTCCTTGGCAGGCGGGCTGACCCGAACGGCTAAGTCCGACAAAGCAGTCATCGTCCGCAAGGACAACATGGGGCAGCAGCATGAAGTCCCAATTGATCTAAAGAAGGTTCTTAGCCGGAAGGCGGAGGACTTGCAGCTTCAGCCGAGCGACATTCTGTACGTGCCGGAAAGCGGTTCGAAACAGGCCCTGTTCCGCGCGGCCGAATTTGGCCTCGCGCTGGGCTCGGGCGTGGCTCTGTACCGGCTGGCGTATCGCTAGAAAATGGCAGACGAAAACAAACTCGTTCCCCGAGAAGATGGCTCGAACGGGCACGCGGAGTTAGTGCCCGTCACCGGTCGTTTCGCCACGTTCGATCTGTCTCCTCACGAGCCTCATCTCTACGATTACCTGCTCATTCTTCGCAAGCACCAGTGGCTCATCCTGTCCTTCATGCTCTCCGTGGTTACCATCGTGAGCATCGCCACTTTCCGCATGCGGCCTGTATACGTCACAACGGCCCGCCTCGAAATCGACAAGGAAAACTCCAATATCCTCCCGTTTCAGGGCGCGGATTCTTACGACGTCATGGTGGACACGGACAATTACATTGAGACTCAGGCAAAAATTCTTACCAGCGAAACGCTTGCGCTGCAAACCATCCGCAACAATGGCCTGGCCCTTCGTCCGGAGTTCGCCGGGTCCAGCGGTATTTCCGAGGCTGTCGCCAACGGCAATCTGGCCAACCAGAAACGGCCGCCCGAACTCGCCGAATTCCTGGGCAACCTCAGCGTAAAACGTGTTCCCAATAGCCGCTTGATGGATGTGAGCTTCGAATCCACCGACCCGCAGCTTGCGGCTCGCACCGTCAACGCCCACATCGCGACGTACATCGAGCAGAATTACCGCAGCAAGTACGAGGCTACGTCTCAAGCCTCGGATTGGCTCGCTGACCAATTGCGCGATTTCAAAATCAAAGTACAAAAATCGGAAGACGCGCGCATCGCCTATGAGCGCCAGAATCAAATATGGACGCTCGACGACAAACAGAACATGACCACCCAGCGGCTGAGCGACATCAACAAACAGTTTACCGATGCACAGGCCGAGCGAATGAAAAAGGAGTCGCTCTACGAATTTGCAAAAGCGGGCGACCTCGACGCTGTCCCCCAGCTCGATAGCAACTCCGCCCTAACCGACTTGCTGAAGAAACGAGGGGAAACGTCGGCGGATTATGCGGACGCTCTTCAGCAGTATGGTCCCAATTTCCCCAAGGTACTGCGACTCAAGGCCCAGATGAAAGACATCGACGACAACGTCGAGAAGGAGAAAAAGAAAATTCTCGATGTCCTCGAGAGCGATTATCGCGAAGCTCGCCAGCGCGAAACATTGCTGGCGGACGCGCTGAATGAGGCCAAGGCCGAAACCAATCAAATGGCCGAGAAAATGGTCGAGTACAACATCCTCAAGCGTGAAGCGGAAGCCAACAAGGCCCTCTATGAAGGCTTGATGACCAAGATGAAGGAAACCGCGATTTCCGGCGCCTTGCGCTCGTCCAACATTCGCATTGTCGATCCTGCAATGATCCCCACCACTCCAGCGCGCCCCGCGAAAGCCAAGAACATTATTTTGTCTTTGCTTGTAGGCCTGGTGGGCGGTATCGGACTGGCGCTCTTGCGCGAATACCTGGACAACACGGTGAAATCTCCGGACGACATTGAAACCTTAACGCGCCTGCCTTCCCTCGCGGTTGTTCCGCAATTTGCCGGCTCGAACGGGAGCAAACGCCGCGGCTTGCTGCGGGACTTTTCCGAAAATGGCCACGACAAGCGCATGGAACTAGTAGCTCAGCACTTGCCAAAGTCCCAGATGTCGGAAGCTTTCCGGGCACTCCGCACTTCGATCCTGCTTTCGCAGGCCGAGCACCCTCCGCAGGTGATTCTCGTTACCAGCGCCTTGCCGCGGGAAGGAAAAACCACGGCGGCTGCCAATCTTGCTGTTACTCTTGCGCAACTCGGCGACAGCACCGTGCTCGTGGACGCCGATCTTCGAAAACCGGGAATAGGTCGTTTGCTCAATCTTGGCACTGGGAAGTATGCGGGTTTGAGCTCTTATCTCGCAGGCGTATCGAGTCTGGACCTCGTGTCCGTCCCGCATCCCGCCATACCTAATCTGGTCGCCATTCCTACGGGGCCTCTACCGCCCAATCCGGCGGACCTGCTCTCTTCGCACAAGCTCGCGGACGCCATCGTGGAATTGCGCTCGAAATTCAAATTCATCGTGATTGATTCGCCTCCGGTCATGGCCGCGACCGACGCCGTAATTCTTTCTGTGCAGGCCGACGGCGTGCTCTTGGTGGTCCGCAGCGGCGAGACTCCCAAGGTGGCGTTCACTCGAACGCGCGACCTACTGACAAGCGTAAAGTCCCGCATCCTCGGCGTAGTGCTTAACGCAGTGGATCCCAGCGCCCCAGATTATTACTACTCCTATCGGTATTATCCATATTCGTATGTTTATGGTCCTCAGGAAGCCGGGGACGCAGCACAGGGTGAACTCTCGAAGTCGGCGAGTGAGACTATCTCCCGACATCACGACGACGATTCGCAAGCTCTTTAAGGAGGGCTCGTTGCGCTTTCTGATCACTGGTGGTGCCGGTTTCATCGGGTCGCACCTGGCTGAACGCCTGCTGGACCGCGGCGATCGCGTGGTCCTGCTCGACAACCTTTCTACGGGCAGCGTCGAGAACATTCGTCACCTCAAGTCCTCCCCCCTGCTGGAATACCACCTGGACAACATCGAGAACCGCCAGTTGCTGGCCGAACTCGTCGACGATGCCGATGTGATTGTTCATCTGGCTGCGGCTGTTGGCGTCAAGCTCATCGTCGAAAGCCCCGTCAGGACCATCGAAACGAATGTCAACGGCACTCAGTTGATTCTCGAAGCTGCTTGCAAGAAAAAGAAACTCGTCCTCACAGCCTCCACTTCCGAGGTCTACGGCAAAAGCACCAACATTCCTTTTCGCGAGGACGCCGACCTCGTCCTCGGCCCCACCACCAAAGGCCGCTGGAGCTACGCCGCCTCCAAAGCCCTCGACGAATTTCTGGCGCTCTCCTATTGGAAAGAGAAGAAGCTTCCCGTCATCGTTGCGCGTTTGTTCAACACCGTGGGTCCCCGGCAAACCGGGCGCTATGGCATGGTGCTGCCCAACTTCGTGAAGTCCGCGCTGGACAATTCCGCCATCACCATCTACGGGAACGGCAAACAGTCCCGGTGCTTTTGCGATGTGCGCGATACCACCGAAGGTCTGATTCGCCTGATGAACACCGGGCGCGCCATCGGCGAAGTCGTGAACGTGGGGAACACGGAAGAAATCACCATTGAAGACCTTGCCTGCCGTGTAAAAGAACGGACCGCCAGTTCTTCCGCCGTCGAATATGTCCCTTATGACAAAGCCTACGAACCCGGATTCGAGGACATGATGCGGCGCGTCCCCTGCGTGGACAAGCTCGACGCGCTGACCGGCTTCCGCCCTCAGACTTCTTTGAACGAAATCATCGATCGCGTGTCTGAGTATTTTCGCCAAAAGAGCGTTCTCGACAGAGCTTGCAAGGTCGCTGCCGGGAGTGCTGCCTGATTCTCGGCCATTCTGCTCACAAGCTCAGTTTTGGACCTGTTTTCCAGCTCTCCCCCGTTTTCCGTTCGACCGCCCTTCGGTCCAATGGAGTCTTGGGCCTTTCAATTTCAAGGGAGCCGCGCCTCTGATAACATGAAACTCAAAATTAGTTGGACGTTGTTCTGAGCATACCCTTGCCCGAATTGGCCAAGACACGGGATCGGTCAGGCCCGCCCGGGGCTCCCGGCACGAACGCGCCTCCGCTAACGCGGACTGGCTCCGTGCGTTCATCTGCCGGCAAAAGTGTGTCGACCCGCTATCAGCGAATCCTTTTCATTGTCTTCCTCTGTTCGCTCCCCTTGATCAATCCCATCGTTCATGGCGATGGCGTTGGGTATTATGCGTACGCCCGCGCTCCGTTGATTCAACACAACCTTCACTTCGAGCAAGACTGGCTCCATGCGAATCTTCTCTTCTCTAAATCGAGAACGCTCCCGAACGGACAGCTTTCCGCGGCCGAGTACACAGAAACGGGATACGTCAGCAATTTATTCAGCATTGGACCGGCCCTTCTCTGGGCGCCATTCCTGCTCGCGGCCCACGGCATCATGCTTCTTTGCAATGCCCTTGGGGCGCACATTCCCGCCGACGGTTTCTCGCTTCCTTATCTCGTGGCCATGGCCTTGGGCACCGCGGTTTATGGTTTCCTGGGCCTGCTGCTTTCCTACTCTCTCGCGCGGAAATACGTCGAAGGGTGCTGGGCCTTCCTCGCCACCCTGGGAATTTGGGGCGCCAGCTCGCTTCCCGTTTACATGTACTTCAATCCGTCGTGGTCGCACGCGCATTCCGTCTTTGCCGTGGCCCTTTTCCTTTGGTACTGGGATCGCACCCGGGGTTCGCGGACGTTTCTCCAATGGATTTTGCTTGGCCTGATTTCCGGGCTTATGCTCGACGTTTATTTCGCCAACGGTGTTTTCCTGATCCTTCCTTTGATCGAATCGCTCGTGGACTATGGAGACGCTTGGAAAACGCAGGAATTTCGTGAGGCGGCTTCCCTCTTCGTCGCAAACTTCTGCTTCCTGCTCACTGTGATCCTCTGTTCTATTCCCACGCTCATCACGCGCTACATCATTTTCGGCGGATTCTTTCGCTTCAGCTCCTACCAGCACGCGGCATGGGATTGGACCGCGCCTCATTGGTATTCCATCCTCTTTTCTTCCGAACACGGCATCCTGCTCTGGACTCCCATTCTCGCGCTTGCCATCATCGGCCTTGTTTTCGTTCCGCGACGGGCAAAAGTCCTTACCTCCTACCTTTCTGCAGGCGCCGCCGCATTCTTCTACTTAATCTCCTGCTATCCCGATTGGGCCGGCATATCGGCTTTCGGCAACCGGTTTTTGATCTCGGTCACGCCTATTTTCATTTTTGGTCTGGCGCTCCTGCTCCAGCGTTTCGGCGGGTTCTTCCGCTCTTCCACTCGAGCGTTCTCCCTGGCCGCTTCCGTCCTTTTCTTGTTCATTGTCTGGAACGCCGGCTTCATTTTCCAATGGGGCGCGCACTTGATCTCCGTGCGCGGCCCCGTCTCGTTTGCCGAAGTCGCGCACAATCAAATTTTTGTCGTCCCTCGCGAGCTTTCCTCCGACCTCCGGCGTTACTTCTTCAAACGCAAGGCGTTAATGCAGGAGATAGAAGATCGCGACATTCGCCAGAGGAACTAGAAATGCCAGATAAATTAAGGCAAAACCAAATCCGAGGCCCCATACCAGCCGGCGCACGTCTCGGTCGCTGGGCGACGTGCCGCACTCCTCTTTCTCAGGGAACGATTAGCCCGTCTGCATGGATGATCGCTCGGGGAGTAATCGGTCCATCCCGGAATTGCAAACAGCGCAGCGTGTTTTAATCGAGGCTACTGCGCATCTGCGGACCACTTCCTTTGCTATCGTGAAGTCAGCACCTCTTAGGGCGCAGAATCTGTCGCCCGAGCCTGAGTAAGAAATTGGACATAGTAACCGGTGTCACCGACATTGCGCCAAGCTGCGCGAATGACCGGCGGTTCCGCGAGTACCAGAGCTTTGATTCCCCTTGCATGCAGCCGAGACGCAATTTCTTCTCGTTTCTCAGAACTTGCAATCCAATAGTCCTGCATGGCTTCCAGGGGGATATCGGCCGTCACTTGCAGGCCGGCCAAATGAGCCCAATAGTCCGCGACGGTCGAGTGACCGAGGACGGCAACGTGATCTCCGGGAGCGAGACCCATCTTTAGCATGCCTTGCGCAACGTGCCATTGCACGTGATTTTCGGAGTGCATACAGTCGGCCAGATTCGTCAGTCCATCTTTGACCAAGGCCAGCCCACTCGTAGCGGCGACGGCAAATACCACAGCTACGCTAGTCCTTCGCAGTGAATTGGCAGGCGGCGAGAGCGCCGCGACAAACAGTGCGACACAAATGATAGCCAACGCTGCAGCAACGTAGCGGGGCTCGACTAAGACTAGCGCGTAAAGCGCAAGGGCCGCCACGGATGGCAGCCATATAAACCATAGCTTGAAAGTCAGCTCCGACGTTTTTCGCCAGTCACCAGCAACGAAAAGGAGGACAAGCCAACCGGCGATCCACTGTTTTTCGGTGGATATGATCCGAAAGTAGCTTGAGAGGGCACGCGCGATGGCGGCCAATTGATCGCGCAAGACGAAATGTGGCTTCACACCCTCCAGCCAGTAGCTCGAGTCGTACCATGCGGGATAGGTGGAAGTAAAAGGAGTTTCGTAGGTATACACAGGAGGCGCATCAAACAGTTGCTGAGGGCGATGAGTAAAGGTGGACGAAGCGAGCTGTCCTAGGGGCATGGGTGTAACTTGGTTGAAATAAGCGACTTTACCGGTATCGCCAAAGGTGAAGCGGCCTTTGGCGTGTGATAGTGCGACCGCGAAGGGCGTGCTGACCAAAAGAAATCCGACAACGGAGGCCAACGCTCGCCATTCGAGCTTTTTGAAGCCGCGGCGGCCAAAGGCAGCGGTCATGATAAAAACCAAAGAGAGAGGCAACATCACACTCTTTGCGAGATAGCCGAGGCCCAAGATCAATCCCAATAAACCATAATGCAGCAGATTGCGATCAGACTGTGCCAAATCGATGAGGATTCCAGTCGCGAAGAAAATAATGGCAGCCAGGGCCATGTCCGGGTTATCGCTGCGGAGGGTGATCATTCTGAGCGTGCAAACGAGGAATGCCGAGTAGCCGAGAACCCACCAGACCCACTCCGGCGTGGTTTCCCTTGCATCTGCTTGCGGATTAAGACGGTTGCTGAGCGAAAAGAGGCGAGAAAAGAAAAACTCGAAGGCAACAAGCGCAAGGAGAAACAGAACAAAGCTGAGCAAATGAAGAGATGTCGACTCCCAGTAAGGCGAGGGGTGGAACGTCCACTGAATTAAGGCAAGCAGCCAAGACAAGAACGGACTCCAATAGGCATTCAACGCATTGCCCCAATCGCGCCGCAAGTAGGCTTGTGCAATGTCGAGGTAATTGACGCCGTCCGGTTCGATATAGAAGCGGTATGCCCAAGCCTGAAGAAAACCAAGTACAAGCGCCACGACACGAAACGTGGTTTTGACTGCTCTGGTCGAAAAGGTCATCGAGCAACGTATTCTACACGCCTACTGCAAGTTGCCACCACTGGCGGCATATTGGGCGGAATCGTTATCCCATTTCATGCTTTGGCGCTACATTTAGTCGTTGAAAAGGATGGAAGGGTCGGCCCGCAAAGCCTCCATCCGCTTTCTTTGCTATCCTATTTCGGGGTTAAACCCGTCCCGCGCCCGCATTCATATTTTTTCTTAGAGGGCTTCGCTCGCAACGCATGGCTTCGCTTACGGCATCGCCACAATCCGCTCCCCTTACGCCTCGCCCCGGCGCCTCCGCTACCGTACGCATTGAGCCCCCCCGCAGCCTCTTCGAGCTGCGCCTCCGCGAAGTCTGGGCCTACCGCGAGTTGCTCTACTTCTTCGTCTGGCGCGACGTCAAAATCCGCTACAAACAAACCGCCATCGGCGTCCTCTGGGTCATCTTGCAGCCCGTTCTCAACATGCTCGTCTTCACTCTCTTCTTCGGGCGACTCGCCAAGCTCCCCTCCGACGGCCTCCCCTATCCCGTCTTTTACTTCGCCGCGCTTGTCCCCTGGACCTATTTCGCCACCTCCCTCACCTCTACCACCAACGTCGTCGTCGAAAACCAGAACGTCATAACGAAAGTGTACTTCCCGCGCCTCATTCTTCCCATTTCCTCCGTTCTCTCCGGCCTCGTAGACTTCGCCATCGGTTTCGTGGTTCTCGCGATTTTCTGTTTTGCTTATGGGATTCTCCCCACGCTCACAGCTCTCTGGCTTCCCGTTCTGCTTCTTCTTGCCCTTCTCACCGCGCTCGGCGTCGGCCTCTGGCTCTCTGCGCTCAACGCGCTGTATCGCGATGTTCGCTACGTCATTCCATTCGTCATCTCCTTCTGGATGTTTGCCTCTCCGGTCGCTTATGCTTCGTCGCTCGTGCCTGCGCGTTGGCGCTGGCTCTACGGCCTCAATCCCATGGCCGGCGTGATTGACGGCTTCCGCTGGGCCATCACCGGCCGCGGACAAGCCCCCGGCTTGCTCCTGCTCGCTTCCGCCTCCGCCGTAGTCCTCGTTCTTCTCGGCGGCGTTTTCTTCTTCAACCGCATGGAGACCTCCATTGCCGACCGGGTCTAATCTCAGCTCCCAGGATCGTCGCGTTCCTGAGCTCGACGGTCTCCGCGGTTTCGCTATCTTGATTGTTGTGCTCGTTCACTACGGCTATTACGAGGGAACCGCAGGACCCCCTTTGCTCGTTCACATGCGCAACGTGTTTGGTCTCGGCTGGACCGGCGTAGACCTGTTCTTTGTCCTATCCGGCTTTCTCATTGGTGGCATTTTGCTGGATGCAAAGTCTTCCACTAATTACTTCAAGACATTTTATGTCCGCCGTTTCTACCGGATTATTCCCATCTACTACTTATGGATACTGTCCTTCCTCGCGCTGGTTGTTTTCGGCGGCAAACTGCTTCAGGCTCGCACTCACTCCGGGGTCTTGCCACCCCTGGGGTTCGAACTCTTCAAGCATTTTCTTTTCCTCCAAAATACGTTCCTGTCCAAGCAGGTAAGCCTTACGGGTTCGTGGTTCGGTGTTACGTGGTCGCTTGCGGTCGAAGAGCAGTTCTATTTGGCCGCGCCCTTGCTCATCAAATTTTTTAACGCAGCCAGATTGCGCATCTTGCTCATACTGGTCATCGTGCTCGCCCCACTTCTGCGAACATACTTTTATCTAACCGAGGGGGCAACGTTCAACCACGCCTACACTTTGATGCCGTGCAGGGCAGATGCTCTCGCTCTTGGCGTGCTCGCGGTTCTCTTGTGGCGGGATGAGCGCTTTCGCGCGCTGCTTTCCTCCCATCGGACTCACTTATCCCTCCTCCTGGCCACACTGTTCGCCGGAATGGTCGGACTCTGGTTTTGGTTTCCAAACCCCTTTGAAGGACTCACCTCTACGGTTGGCCTTTCGTGGGTGGGCTTGTTCTATGTGGTGGTTCTTCTGTCCGCGCTTTTAAGCCCCTCGGGGCTCCTTGCGAGGTTCACACGTCTGGGGCCGCTTCGCGAACTGGGACGCGTGTCTTATTGCGTGTACCTGATTCACGTTGCCGTCGCTTACATGATTTTCAATCTCATCGCGCGCACCACTCCTTATCTCTCAGATCTAAAGAGTCTTGGCATCACGCTCCTCTGCGCCGCAATTACTTATTTAGCCGCGAAATTGTCTTGGATTTTTTTTGAAGGTCCCCTCGTTCAGATTGGTCATCAAACAAAATACGCCGCGATTCCACCCGGCGAAGCCAGACGTCTGAATCAGGTGGGTATCGCCACCAGGCCCAAACCGGATCACGCATGAACACCACTGTGATTCACGCCGACTCCCTCTCCAAGCGCTATCGCCGCGGGTTGGAAGTGGACACCGGCCTCCGTCATACGCTCGAAGCGTTTTTGCGTTCGCCGCTTGCTTGGGTGCGCAGGAAGAAAGACGAGACATTCTGGGCTTTGAAAGAAGTTTCCCTCGATGTTCACGAAGGCGAAGTCCTCGGCCTCATCGGCCGCAACGGCGCCGGCAAAACCACTCTTCTCAAAATCCTCTCCCGCATCACCCGCCCCACCGAAGGCTGGGCGGAAATTCACGGCCGCGTCGGCTCGCTCCTCGAAGTCGGCACCGGCTTTCATCCCGAGCTCACCGGCCGCGAAAACACCTTTCTCTCCGGCGCCATCCTCGGCATGTCCAAAGCCGAAATCGCCCGCAAGTTCGACGAAATCGTCGCTTTCGCCGAACTCGAAAAATTCATTGACACTCCCGTCAAGCACTACTCCTCCGGCATGTACGTCCGCCTGGCCTTCGCCGTCGCCGCCCATCTCGAACCGGAAATCCTCCTCGTTGACGAAGTCCTCGCCGTCGGCGACATCAAATTTCAACGCAAATGTCTCGGCCGAATGGGCGACGTCGCTCGCGCCGGCCGCACCGTCGTCCTTGTCTCGCATCAGCTCAACCAGATTCGCCGCCTCTGCCACCGTGTCCTCTGGGTCGATGGTGGGGCCGTCCGGCAGGCAGGCGCGACCAGTGATGTAGTTGGTGCTTACGAAGCAGAAATGTCTGACTCGGGCCTGGCCGGTCACAGGGTTTCGGGCGGCAGGGCAGAGTTTCTTCGGTGGAAGTTGAATGGCGCAAACCGGACTTCCGATCATATTCTGCCCTCCGAAGGGGAAACCTCCGTCAACTTTCTCCTGCGTGTCAGTGAGCGTCTGGATGGTGTGCATCACGGAGTGATTCTCTACGACCAGGACCGGCATATCCTTTGGAGCAACCAGCTCGACGGCGTGATCCTTGATCCCGGCCTATACGAATTCCGTTACACCCTTCCTGGGCTCCCGCTGCGGCCTGGCGTCTATTCCTGGCGAATCGCCATTTATGATGCAGGTGAGCGCGTGGACGACTGGGAGTGCCTTCCGCAAATGCAAGTGAATACTCTCCCCGCCACCAACAGCCGCGATGAAGTCGCAGGCATTCTGAACATTCCGTCAAAGCTCGACATTGTTCCGGTGGCTTCCGTATGAATGCATCCGGAATAGCTCCCAAAGTGAGTGTGTACATCCCCGCCCATAACGCCGGCGAATTCCTGGCGCGTTCCATCGAGAGTCTGCTGGCACAAACTTTGCTGCCGGATGAAATTCTCGTGATTGACGATGGTTCTCGCGATAATTCTGCGGAAATCGTAGCCGCATACAAGGGCGTCAAACTGATCCACCACACGGTCAACAAAGGCCTGGCTGCTGCCCGCAACACTGCCATGCATGCGGCGCGCAACGATCTTGTCGCTTCGATTGACGCGGATTGCATCGCGCACACGTCCTGGCTCTCCGAGCTTGCAAAAAATATGCATGATCCCGGGCTGGCAGGAGTTGGCGGAAAATTAACCGAAAGCATTCAAGACACACTCGCCGATCGCTGGCGCGCCGCGCATATGCCTCAGGAGTGGGGAGACTCGCTCTTGCGCAATCCGCTCTTCCTCTTCGGCTCCAACAACCTATTTCGCAAATCCGCTGTGGTCGGAGTAGGTGGATACGATGAAAGGATGCGCACTAACGGCGAAGATACGAGTCTTTGCGCGCGCCTGAAAGAAAAAGGCTGGCATCTTCTCTATGACCCTTCAGCCCGCGCTACTCATCTCCGCCACGACACGACTGGCTCAGTCCTGGACGCCTACTGGCGTTGGTGGCGCTTTGGCGTCAATTCTTACGCCAATGGGGTGCGGTTGCGCTCCGTGATTGGCCACGCGCTGTTTGTTCATTTTCGATACACTTTTCTAAAGGCTGCTCAAAAGGACTTTCAGGCTTCCCGCTGGAGTCTTCTAGCATTTGATTTATTGTTGCTGGGCTATTTACCGTATCGGGATTTTTGCCTCTGGCTGAACGCAAAATCCCGTCCCATCGCTAACCAGTAACAAAGGAGCTTCATTTCTTGCATGTTCTTGTCACCGGCGGTTGCGGGTTTATCGGCTCACATCTGGCCCTTCACCTGCGCGCCAACGGCCACAGCGTTTCCGTGATGGACAATCTCGCCCGGCGCGGTGCCGAGCGAAACATCCCGAATCTCGAGCTGCACGGTGTTTCCTTCCTCCACGGTGACGTCCGAAACCCTGAAGATCTCGCCAGTCTCCCGCCGGGTATCGACCTCATTTGTGATACCAGCGCACAGCCTTCCGTTGTTTCGGGCTACGCCAATCCTCTCTTCGATATTACTAACAATGGCCTCGGGGCTATTCGTGTTCTTGAGTACGCTCGCCCTCGCCGCATTCCCCTGATCTTCTGGAGTTCTAATCGGGTGTATGGTGCGGACCGCTTGAACGCTTTACCCCGCCGCGAAACCCCTACGCGTTTTGAGTACGATCTCGATGCCTGGAACCGCCTCCCCGTCGAGCAGCGCCCCGCCGGCTTTCATCCAGTCCACGGAGTCTCCGAGGACTTTTCTATAGACGGTGGTCAGCACAGCATCTACGGTCTCAGCAAACTCATAGCCGACGCAGCTTGCCAGGAATATGCCCAGGCTTATGATCTGCCCGTCGTGGTCAACCGCTTTGGTGTAATTTCAGGTGCGGGCCAGTTCGGGCACACGGACCAAGGCTGGGTCGTCTGGTGGGCCGTCGCCCACTGGTTTCAGTTGCCGCTGACTTACCTCGGCTGGCAAGGAAAACAGGTGCGCGATGTCCTCTTCGTGGACGACATGTTGGCCCTTTTGGACCTCCAGATCGGCCAGATCGCGCGGTTCCGCGGTGAGGTTTTCAATTTAGGAGGAGGCGCAGCTAACTCCCTCTCTCTCCGCGAAGCCACCACCACCATGCAGGAAATTTCTTCGCGCAACGCGCCCGTCACTCAAACGGATAAGGCGCGCCAAGGCGACATCGTGCTTTATTGGACCGACAACCGCAAAGCCGGACAACAATTCGGCTGGAAACCGAAAACCGATTTGCGTTCCGGCTTCACGCGCATTTTTGAGTGGATTCGCGAAAACGAGGTGGAGCTACGCTCTCGCTACGTTTCTTCAAAATGAATCCCGCTCGGCAGAATCCATGGCGTGAAAGAGTTCAATGAAGCTGACCGTTTACATTCCTTGCTACAACGCGGCGCGATTCATCGAGGCCTCCATCCAAGCTCTGTTGGATCAAACTTGCCCACCGGATGAAGTCCTGGTTATAGATGATGGTTCATCGGACAACTCCGTGGAGCTTGCCTCGCGTTTTCCCGTGCGCATTATCCGCCACGAGAAAAACCAGGGTCTTGCAGCCGTGCGCAACACCGCTTTTGCAAATGCAACCCATTCGCTCGTGGGAGCCATCGACGCCGATGTCCTTCCCGATCGCACTTGGCTCGAATATCTTCTCGCGCACTTTGTTGACCCCCATGTGGCAGGCGTCAGCGGCCGTTTGATAGAGGCTCATCGCAGCGGGCCGGCCGACGCGTGGCGGGCCGAGCAGATGACCCAGGATCTTGGCCTTAAGAGGATTGACATCGAGCAACCTTCGCGCCGGCGCCTTGGCGGCTTTGGCACGATTTTCCGCAAAGAGGCCGTCCTGAGTGTTGGCGGCTACAACGAAAAATATCGCACTAATTATGAAGATGTGGACCTGTGCGGCAGGCTACTCGCGGCTGGCCACAAGCTGATTTTCGAGCCTCGTGCCGTTGCCTTCCACCAGCGCCATGACTCCATCCAGTCCGTGGTTCGTACTTCCTGGCATTGGGACTTTTATGTTCACTACTTTCAAGGCGGCTACAATCGCATCTGGCTGAAAATCCTCTTTAACTTCCGCATGGCCCGAGTATTGGTTTGGAACCATCTTCGCTCAAAGAGATTCTCGCTTCTCTTTGTGGATATCCCTTTGCCTTGTATCCTCTCCGCCATGGACTTGCGGTATCATTTTTCTTCGCGTCGTCTTCCCAAAATGGCCGCTCAACCCGGGCAATTTGATATCTACATCCCTTGGCCCTTCCGGAAACAAACAAAGGGGCGGGCTACCTCCGCTTAGCTTATTGTGCCGCCAGTTTCCCCGATGCGTATCCTAAGAAGGGCTCGTATAATGCGCGTGCCATTT